>Ga0209536_100000105_pt1 | contig 117657 bp, 86 predicted proteins | sample DeeMarSeWOR28_12_FD_187461 | JGI IMG/M metagenome (GOLD analysis project Ga0209536, IMG submission 187461) | Marine sediment microbial communities from White Oak River estuary, North Carolina - WOR-2-8_12 (SPAdes) (version 2) | ecosystem: Environmental > Aquatic > Marine > Intertidal zone >...
TCGGTTTTACGTCCCATGTTAATAACTCGATAACCGAGCTCAAGAATATTTTCCTTTTCCTCAGGATAACAGAAACGGGCGTAACCATAATCCGACATATTGGCACCAGACAAGAGCACCTCCTTTAGGTTGAATTTGCGATCATTCTGATAACTTCCAGGATCCATAAACTCAGTATTTGTGATCCGCTCGTCCAAAATACGTGGGTTTATCCCATGTCCTATTTCCATTCATGATCCACCAGGCGGCGGCCTGTATCATATCCTCTACTTCATCCTGATAGGGCCCAAAAGTATTTCTGCACAAAAGATCGTTGGCCAAAAGTGCTTCTCCCGGTTCAACATCCATAAATTGGGGAGATTTCCCCATCAGGGATCCCAGTTTTTCAGTAATTTTTCTAACACTTACTATAGTCCCGGCAACATTCAGGATGAAGGCTGGATTATTGCAAAATTCCAATGAACGGATCGCGATTTCATTGGCATCCCGTTGAGAAATCAGGTTCACAGCAGGCATCTTCAGAGAAATCGGTTCTTCGTGCCAGACCATCCGTGCTAGATCAACCAGCACCCCATAATATAAATGTTGCGCATACATTAACCTGAAAAAACATAGTTTCTGATCAGGAAATTGTAAGGCAGTCGTGGCAAAAGCACCCTCCCTGGCAACAATACTCCAGCCATAGATACCTGAAGGATCCAATGTATCAGTTTCCACACAACCACCTCCCGCAATCGCAGTATGTGGGTATGGATTTCCAGACGAAAAAACAACAATCATGGAATAAGGGTATTTTTTCCCGACGAGATAAGGTACAATAGCGTTTATATGAAAGGTTTTTCTCCAGTCAGATTTACTTCCAAATTTAAATCCCAACATATATATCAGCAGTGGAGCTTCCGGCAAAGACTTTATAAATTTTTCTTCGGAAAGATCCCCTTTCAAACAAGTTACATTCATTCTATTAAAAATCTCCACATCCTCACTATTTGAAAAGGTGGAAGCGACCTGGATATTTCGCGATTTACCAATTAACTGATCAGCTTTCCGGACCAATCCAACCAGTTCTTTTCCCATTTTACCACTTCCCCCCAATACCAGCAGGTTCCCATCCAGTTGTGAAACACACTGTACTAACTTTTCCGAGGGATCCGTCATAAAATCCCAGAGCTGCTTTTCGTTTTCTATATCGTTGAATTTCATTTAATTAACCGAATTATTGATCAGCCATCAAGGCTCCAAGACACAAAGGAAAGGATTTGTATACCATAAAAAAAATATCAGTTTATTTTATTGATTATCAATAATATAAAACATCCTTCTTTAATTATTAATTGATACTCTGATTTAACTAATCATTCCGGATCCCAACTTCTTTTTTCATACTTTCCAAATTTTCCCGTAGAAATTTTAAATCAGTAATCTCGGGATATTCACGATAAACCTTATCGATCGCTTCTGCCTGGCCTGACCTTCCCGTTTCGAAATAACAAAAGGGGCCTGGTAATAATCCCAGCGAAGTTAATCGGTGTTTTACACCCCATACAGAATTTTCAAAATTTTCCAAAGCATCAAACAAGGCCATATTACACCGATTTATAGCATTGGTCAGGGCTTTTTCTGAAAGCATAAAGTCCCATTTTCCTGTTTTCCTTTTGTCCAATATATGTTGAACCCATTTTACCGCTGCATGGGTATCAGTCGCCAGGTGACCGAGGAGGCCTCCTTGATATTGAACAACAGATTTTTTCACATTTTTTTCAAATCCATATTCACCCATAAGATCATCCACAATCCTGTCATCATTTCCGGTCAATAGTGTTAAAAATTCTTTTCTGTGAGACTTGGCTGCAGCTTCCAGCATAACAAGGGAACGATAAGTATCAAAGGAAGCCCCCTTTGCTCCGTAAGTTATCTCAAACAGTGATTCCCATAAATTAAAGCTGAATTTATACGCACCTGGAATAGCTCTTTGTAATTCAAATCCAAATGTTGGGATCATTTGAGCAATCTCTTTTACGGTACGAATCACATCATTTTCATTTTTACCCGCAAATGCCGTGGGAGCAATCATCACAAGATCGTAATCATATCCTGCAGCGATTTCTGTCTGTTTCATGAAGTTTTTTCCTCCAACGGCGGCCATCAGGATCATATTTTCACCAGAATTATCCGTCATTTCCTTTACCCATTCCAACCAGTTCCGATAGATCTCCAGATCATTCAGTGCAAACTCCCCTGTGTGAGCACCCGGGATAACTGCGGCAGCTCCTGATTTTATATAATATAAGGTCAATAATCGCTGATAGGATTCGATGGGTTTTTTATTCTCATCCAATGCAAGAGGGCTGGGGACAAAGACACCTCCCTGTTGAAGGCGTTTGAATTTTTTTTCTGGTAATGATTTATAGACTCCCATTTGTGGTTCGACTTGTCTGTTAATAAGTTTAAATTAATACGGGTTCATGATCTTTAAAAATCTTTTTTTCAATTTATTGATCAGCTCCAGGAATGTAGAGTGATAAAACAAAGAAAAATTAATTGCCCAGATATAATTACTTATTGATCAAATCTAATTATTATGCCAGTTCACTCAGCAATCTTCCCATGTTCAATGGAACTGTGTACATAGTGAGATTACCTTCTTCATCTTTTGGCCACATATCTTTCGGTTTATCCCAATATAACTCAAGACCGTTTTCATCCGGATCGTTCAGATAGATTGCTTCTGAGACACCATGATCCGAAGCGCCTGATATCGGATATCCTGCCTTTCTGAGACGGTTAAAAATAACAGCCAGATCTTTTCTGGTGGGATATAATATGGCCAGATGAAATAATCCGACAGAATTTTTTGGGGGTTTGGATCCATTTTTACTATACCATACATTCAAACCTATATGGTGATGATATCCGCCCGCTGAAATAAAAGCTGCATCGGATCCGTAGGTTGTGATCAGCTCAAAACCCAACAGCTTGCAGTAAAAATCGAGGGATCGTTGAATATCCGCTACCTTCAGGTGTATATGACCAATTCGCGTATTATCGGGTATTTTATAATCGTCTTTAATTTTCATTTTTTAACTAAGGTTTTCGATTTTGTATTATTTGCTTTATTTCTCTGAAATATCCACCAGGTCAATAAAGGAGTTAAAATGGCAGTGGTAATGGTGGAAGCCGCCACCATTGGGGTGGCCAATGCTGCCACACCGGCGAGCGAAGGATCCGCCAGTACCACGGCCTGTGGTGTAGCGACAGCATTTCCAGCTGTACTGGAGGCTGCGGCACCTGCTATCCCACTACCTCCGGATAGCCTATCAGCCAGAATATTGAAAAAACCTCCTAAAAAGGTAGTGAGTATTCCGAGTAAAACACCGGGAATACCAGCGTTCAACAAATGTTCAAGGTCGAGGCCTGCTCCCAAAGCAAATGCAAAAAATGGAATTAGCAGAGGACCTCCCCCGATCAGAAATTTTCTGAGTTCGTCATCCAGGTTACCCAGAATCATCCCGATCAAAATGGGAGCAATCACAGCTATTAGATTTAGAAATGAGATTTCAGCCATTCCCGAGGCCCCGACGGCGATCATGGTGAGGAAAGGCCCATCATTGATCGAAATGACTGCAATCGCCCCTACATCCGTTTGATCTCCATAAGTCCCTGTCAAAGCTGCATATAAACCACCATTGGTATTGCTCATTGCTGCAATAACCGCCAGAGCAGATATGCCCCATATCCCATCTAATCCAATATATTGATTGATTCCTAACCCAATACCCAGGGCAACAATAAATTTACTGAGCGTAATGGCCGTTCCTTTAACAAGCACTTTAGGGGTAGACTTAAAGGTGATCCCTGCGCCCATACACAATAAAAAGGCTCCAATCAAAGCATTTGCACCGTCCTTAAATAAAGCAGTAGTAAATCCTCCAATCTCCAGCAAACCAGGGAAGAAAGTATAGATTACTGATCCCAAAATGAGCGGAACCACCATCATTCCGCCCGGTAGCTTTTCTATGGTTCGCTTAATTTTCATCCATCAGCTCTATTTGACTATTCATAATATCCAAAAGTGTTATTTATAAAATCAGAAAGTACCATTTATGGATCTAAAAAAGGGGTGAAAAATAAACATGGCAAGGTATGTTAAATTTTTCTTTTCATTGTTAAATCACATCTATTCGATAAATGCGTTGGAGTATATTCAACAAAACCGTATTTTCGATAAAGCCCCAGCGCTTTAATCAAAACTCTATTGGATTCTAAGATAATCTCTGAATAGCCTAACTCACCGGCCTTCTTCAACGCATCCTCCATCATTAGTTTTCCAAGTCCCTGACCTTGATACTCATTCAATAAATACATCTTTCTCAATTCACAGATATTATCATTAATTCGAAATATTCCATATGAACCAATTATCATTCCATCCTTTTCGATTACGGAAAACCATCCTCCATTACTGAAATAATATTTATTTATGTCTGATATATCCTTATCCGTTCCCTGCGGATCAGTCCTCAAACCATATTCAGCTAATACAGTTTTTACCAATTCGAAAATTGTATTCTCTTCTCCACTTTCCGCTTTTCTTAAATTATTCATACCCACGTAATCAATTCTCTTTTATGTTTTATTCTGTTGAACAAGACGATCGGCAAGATTCAAGGCATTACAGAAACTTTTAATGGAAGCTTTACCCTGATAAGCAATGTCGAAGGCGGTCCCATGGTCTACGGAAGTCCTTATAATCGGCAATCCAAGCGTCACATTCACGGCCGTATCAAAAGCAAGCAATTTTAAGGGTATATGGCCCTGGTCGTGGTACATACATACCACAGCATCATATATTTCATGTACCGCCTGATAAAAAACAGTATCCGGTGGTATTGGCCCATGAACATCCATACCTTCTGATCGGGCCAGTATCACTGCCGGTTCAATTTCCCTGATCTCCTCGTTTCCAAAGGCACCATGTTCCCCTGCGTGGGGATTGAGGCCTGCCACAGCAAGGCATGCACGGGATTTTAAGTTAATAACAGCGTCATGCGTTAACCGTATCACTTCCAATATTCGTCTTGTTATTATCTGTTCCAATGCTTCCTTTAAGGAAACATGCATAGACACGTGCGTTACGATCAATGAATCAGAAACAAGCATCATTGTATAATTTTTCACACGGCAAAGCTCCGCAATAAAATCCGTGTGGCCCCTGAAATCATTTTTAATCATTCGCACGGCTTCTTTATGAATAGGTAGTGTAACAATCGCAGAAATGATCCCATCAAGTGCCAATTCGGTGGCTTTTTGAATATATTTCAGGGAAGCATATCCTCCCTTTGCTGCCACTTGTCCAATTGTTATCTCTTTTTCACTGAGTATTCCAATATCTAATATGTTCAGAAATCCTTCTTTAAAATCACTGTGTATTTTCATTTTATTTATCGGCGCGTTCACGTTGAGGTATTTATTGCAGAATTGAACCACCTCAAAATCTCCAATGGCAAAATAATCTTTCATTATCTTTTTTTTATCGTACGCCCGGAGCAGGATCTCCGGTCCTACCCCATTCGGATCACCTAAAGTTATTCCTATCATTATTTTTACTTTTAATATATTGAAAGATTCGGAGCAGAATATCTCTCTCCCCGTATCCGCCCGGCTTTGTAATCAGGTACATTGATTGATCCAAAACCATTATTTTCGACAACACCACACCCGGAAATATCTCAGTTATAGGAAGTATGATTTCAATTTGCAATTCCCGGATCAGGGAAATCAGTGTGTCCCCTCCCACTGCCACTAAAATACCAAAATTCTCTTCAGTCAAGATACCAGCAATGAACTGCCCGAAACGTCTGGCAGCATCTGCATGAACTTCCTTGGGAATGAAAGCACCATACTTATGTTGGAGATATAAATGAAGGTCTTCCCTTGATGTTATGGAATTAACCAGAATATCCCTGCCTTTTTGTTTTTTTGTCTTCAAATCCCTGGCGAGGTTCAACAAATATCCTGAATTTCCTTCTACCGAATTAAGTAAATCAGGTTGCAGGTAAACATGTTCTATTGATGATTCTTCCAAGAACCGGACTTGTTCTAACGTTACGGGATTTAAACTCCCATTAACAAAAAGGCAGGAACCAGACATTCTTATCCTTTCTTTTTTACCGATTGAAAAAGATATTTTTTTTGCCAGAATTGGCGCAAAACCAGCAGATCCCGCTACCAGGCTTAGCAGGTTTTTTTCAGTCAAAAAGTTTCCTATATCAGCCAGATCCCTTTCTGTACTGCAATTGAAAACAAGAATTTCTTTCAAGTTATTAATAAAGGAAATCCGATGCTTATCGTACGGTAATGATACAAGCGATAAACTGCATTTGGTTTGTTGCTCAAGAATTTCCGGGATATAACTGGAAAGGATTGGCTCTAGGGGGTCTTCTGCAAATCGCGTTCGATGCAATAACTCCTCACCCACATAGTGATATCCGTTCCGGGTAAATCTTTTCAATGCCGGATAAGCAGGGATAAAAGGAATTTTGTCCTTTTCGGTCACCTCCATCAATGCTTCGAGTTCGGCACCAATATTGCCCCGCAAGGTAGAATCGGTCTTTTTATAAATAATATTCACACCAGCCTTCAGCCCGGTTCGTGTAGCACGACTCACACGCTCAGCTGCCTCCCTGGCGGATATATGCCTGCTTTCCGTATTGATGACTATAACCTCCACCGATTTATCCAGTTGGTCTAAAGGTAGGTAGTAACTGGAATCCGGAAATACCTTGGTTTTGATTCCTTTCGTAGCAAAGTGAACACCGGAATCAATGGCTCCGGTTAAGTCATCCGCAATGATCAATAACTTAATCATTTTTATATAACATAATCATTTGATTAAAAAGGTCTGATTATTATGAAATAAAAATGTCAAAATTTTATCAGAATGAATTAAAAAAACCATGGCGGTCCAATAATTCTACTCCTGATTTTACAATTTCAATATTGGACTGATGTTTAATTTCATCCAAAATAACATTTGATACATAAAGTTCTTCCAGGTGTAGTGTGTCTCTTAAACGAATAATTCGTTCGTCACCTGGTTTGATGTAACTGCAACTTCGTAACGCAAGCTCAAGGGCTTCCACATCAGTTTCTGCTACTATAGGTAGTTTACCTCTTTCGAAAAAGCTGCTTGTCATAACATTCGTATAAGTAACAAAATAATCAATTTTATCCTTCAGTTTTTTTGTGATAACATCTGCTAATCCCACTCCAATTGCATTCCCGTGTGATTCGTCTGTCAAATCAGTCACCATTATTGATTTTATTGAAGGATTTTCGGGTTCATCCTGTCCGTATATTTTGATACGCCCGATAATATTAGTATCAATACCTACCCCACTTATATTTTTTCCCATCCTGTCAATGATCAGGACATCCATATTTTCAACTGGAAATGTTGGTCGATTTTTTTTAGCCAATTCCAGTAATTCAGGCTCCTTATCCAATATTTCCTCTGATAATAAAGCCCGAACCAACATTGTTTTATCATAGGCATTTTCTATAAGTGCAATCCCGCCAAGAATTTTTCCTGTAACAAACATTTGTTTTGCAGAACCTGAAAGCATCTGAGATAATCCGTATACACCAAATTTATGTATGGCATTAGCACCTTTTTCCTTGCCTAAACCAATAACGGACATTTTAGCCAATCCACTTTCATATTTCCCTCGAAAATCAGTATGAGGTTTTATTTTATTGATCATTAAAATACCATCCGATGCATATGCCAGCTTATCCATATATAGCCGATTAGGACTGATTTCATTCTTAATCTCAACCACTTCCATGGTAGCTCTTACAGGGGCACCCATTTTTTCTTCTGTAATACCATAATCAGTCAGAATAGTTTGCTGCCCCTCAGCAGTAGCGCCTCCATGGCTTCCCATAGCTGGAATGATAAATGGGAAAGCTCCCTTATCTTTAACATACTGTACCGTTTCTTTTACGACAAGTTCCAGATTATCTATGCCACGGCTTCCTACTGATATTGCGATTTCCGAACCCGTCTTGATTAGTTGGTCAAATCGAAGCAACTCTCTTCTAACTTCATTTTTTACATTCTGCAATGAATTGTTAAAAAAACGTTGCCGTATTTTTGTTACCTGAAAATTAACCATATTTCAATACTTTTATTTATTATCCTTTTACAGAATTTAATTTGAAATTAATTAAAATATTAATATATATACGATCCATGTTGTAATAACAGACAGTATTCCTACAAATAATGTTCCCAGTGTTTGAAATTTATACCCCTGGTTTACAGTCATACCAGAAAACTGTGTCACTACCCAGAAATAACTATCATTGGCATGACTGGCCATCATAGATCCTGAGCCAATGGCTACAACGACTATAGCTCTGGCCAGCGATGAATCCAGATTGAGTGAGGTTAACATGGGAGCCACAAGGCTGGCAGTAGTAATGATTGCCACAGTACCTGAACCCTGAGCAGATTTTAAGGCTGCCGCAATCAGAATGGGTAATAAAATCGACATGCCTTTTATATCAGAAATATTTTCTTCTATAACAACCGAAATCCCTGAATCCTGCAAAACACGACCAAAAGCACCCCCACAGCCAGTAATAATTATGATGGAAGCAGCGGCCATCACACCTTCTCCTAACCAGCCCGAGGTAGATAACATATCGTTTGTTAATTTATGTGGTAAAAAAAAGGAAGCTAATACCCCAATCATTAAGGCGGTCACGGGTTGACCGATAAAACCAACAAAAACCGATAAAGATCCCTGACCAATGGGATGGGAAGGCAGCTCATTGATCGACTTTAGTATAATCAGGAAAATAGGCAAAAGGATTGGGACAACGGATTTTGCCAATGAAGGCGCTATTTCCATTTTATCTGATGATATTTCACTTTGATCGTCATCCGGAGGCAGTTTATGTTTAATCAATGGTACCATTTTAATCGCAAAAACCCATCCTGCAAGTAGACCGACTATGCTCACAGGTAATCCCAGTAGAATGACCCAACCAAGATCCGCACCCAGTATACCGGCAGCTGCTACAGGACCCGGTGTTGGTGGAATAATGGAATGAGTTACATAGAGGCCAAGACTCAGGGCCATAGCACAGGTGATAATAGAGATTCTAATCTGCCTTGAAAGTGCCTTGGCCAGTGGAATCAGTATAATAAAAGCAGAATCACAAAAGACCGGAATACTTACGATATATCCGACAATACTCAAAGCTAATGGAACATTTTTTTTACCTGTTACTTTCAGGGCACTATGTGCAATACGGAATGCTCCACCTGTTTTTTCAAGAAATTTTCCAATGATCGAGCCGGCCAGAATTACTATACCAATATATCCGATAGTATTACCAAATCCTGTATTAATAGAGGAAATAACCTGGATAGGCTTCATGGTTCCCGATAGAAGTCCATAACCGATCGCAGCAATAAGCAAAGCAAAAAAAGGATGCCATTTCAACCGGGAGGTTGTAAGAATTATAAAAATAATGCATAAAATAAGCAGTACTATTAACCACATGATTAAATAGGTTATTTAAAATAATTTATCGCATAATAGAAAATGAATATAACATACAATCTAGGAATTACATATTTAAAGCAAAACATTTAAAAACATATTATGAAATTATCAGCTAATGACAGTCAGAAATTGGCAAATTGTGGAATTGGCAAATCGGTGAGTTTGAAAATAAGACGATCAGTGGAATGGAGGATTATGTCTTTAACATGACTATAGCAGGTGAAAGGCGGAAAACCATTTAACTGTAAAGATTTTTTTAATAATTCTTTTTGGGGATTAATGATAAACCCATTTATCTCCGCATAATCCTTGCATGCTAAGGGATTTATTTTTTAACCGTCGAGAACACAGAGATATCGCAAAGGTCTTTTACTGTTTCACGATGATTTTTAATGAATTCCTGATGGCCTATGCCCCGTGTTCACAAATCCACAAATCTTCAAATGTCGGTGATCGTGCTATTGCATGATGTCGAGTTTCCCTGTGTAATATCAGGCAAGCTTGAGTTCCAATGGAATCGGGACCTCGGGAGCCAAATTCCCTAATCCCTTTCCAATAAATACCATAAAGTTTTGTACTGCGCACCAATCGCAAATGTATATTGTTGTTTCTTTCTTTTAACCTTAATTTCCTGATCCTTGTGACCCAGGGTATCCAGAGCAAAAACTTTGAACCGATCCATTTCCGAAAGTGTGATATAGGCAGGGATCCCTTCTGCAAGGGATGGGGGCTCACCCCACTCCGCTCCCACACTTGTTTTTTCTTCATTCCAGCCCATTCCGGTATTTTCTACCCTGCCGGCAGCCACAAGTAATATACTGGATGAATTATCCACCGGTTTCCCATCCAGTGAGGTAAGGGTAATAGTCGCCCAATTGTATTCTGTCGTATCCATAGTGATGGTCACATTCCCCAGTTCAATGCTTCTCCCACCAATATATCCAACGGCTGCTTTCACAGCCTCTGAATTAATCATAAAAACTGAATTCAGCGAATCCCGGTTGTCCCAGGTCAATTCCCCAGTTTCACTGGTCCATGGACCATCGGGCTCACTTAACTGTTCTGACAACTTCACTTCCTCCCCGGTCATGTTCACTTCTGTAGGACGCATCAGGGTGAGAGCTTCTGGAGCACCTGCCTGTGCCCATATTTGATCCATGCTAGTCGCTCGCAGCCTCATTCCCTGTTCAGATTCCACCAATTGTTCAATCACCACATGTTCGGGTAAATACAGTTGTACCTTATTTTCTCCTGCTTTAATCGTCTCCATTCTGAACATGACAGTGCCAACAGGAATAAAGATCTGTTTCAGCGGATGTCCGGCGGTCGTGAAAAATCCATTGATCCGACCTTTATCGTACGGCCTGCTATAATCGAAATGATATATCCCATCCCAATCCTGAAAGGCAGCAACGGCATTGAGCATTGGATACATCTCGGCACAGAAAAAGCTGGGGGCGGGATGATCGTATTCACTGATCGTCATGGGCATATTCGATACCCGGTGCTGTCCGAATCTTTTCAATGTTCCTGCATTTTTATCCGTTACCATGGACGAGTTTCGGATCAGCCAATCAGTCCTGGACCAAGGTACACCTGGGAACCTGGGATGTTCCCAGTAGGCATGCATATCGATGAAATCTGAGCAGGTTGCTTCCCGATAGACGCCGGCCACCCCACTATAAGATGCCTGGGTATCTGCAATCAGGGCATTCGCACCCAATTCATCCCGGACATAGCTGATCATTTCCTTCGCATAGGCCATTTCCGTATCCACAAGGAAGGACCATAATAACTCCTTTTGTTCGCGGGTAGCCTGATCCACATAACCATTAATAATCTGATATAAGTCCGGTATTCCGCTACCTTTACCCTTTTCCTGCAACCAGGTTTTCCACTGACCCAAAAGCGCCGTTAGATGATTTTCATTCAATTGGGGTAACAGCCTGCAGTAAGTTAGTAATGAATTTTCATTATTGATCTCAATAAAGGCAATGGCTGGCTCTTCGAGGTAAGTATTGCCTGTATACGGATTCCTGTGGGTCAACTATTTACGAGCATAATTCTTCTGCATTTCAATATAGGGTCGGTAAAAATTATCAATTGTTTTACCGAAATTGAATCGATTCATATCATAATCCACTCCCGGGTAGGTAAATGATACATGGAGATTTAAATTGGAATAGATCCCATATGATTTCAATTGAAAGATCAGCCAGTCAAGTTTATCCAGCTGATCCGGATCAAATTGTTCCATGGATTCGTCCCATATACCGTCAGGTGATGATCTCATATCCATATGATGGAAACGGATGACATTCATTCCCTTTTTTGCCAAACTGGCTGCAATCCTTGTGGCTGTTTCTTTATCAGGAAAACAGGAAGAAAAAGTAAGGTTGTCACCAAAAAATTTAATCCTTTTTCCGTTGCCATCCACAAAATGTCCATCGCGAACGGTTATAAAACCGGATTCCCCTGCGTTGTCTTCATTTAGAAAGGATAAGTCGATCACATTTGCAGAAGTATCCAGATCTGATACCTTAAAATTAAACCAGCCATATTCAGGGATTTCGTGTACGGCTTGATCACAGGAGTCAAGAATCAAAAACAGTGATCCTAATATAACGATCCCTGATTTCCGTAAAAATTGAATTATAAAAATGATCATATTTATATGTTTTAATGAAAAATATTAATCTAATTATGCAGGGTTATTTCATTATTAAATTAGCTTTATAATAAGCTGTGTGCCTTGGTTCTTTCGTCACATGATCGCATATTACTTAATATTTAAATGCCAAAAAGACACTTAGACCCCAAGGAAACACCAACTGGTGATAAAATAGTCATATAATGAATTATAGTTATTTAAAATTTCTTACACTCTCGAACATAGCCAGGATATTTTCCTGAGGGACTTCGGGCAGAATGTTATGCACCTGTTGAAAAACAAAACCTCCCCCGGGAGATAAAATCTCGAGTTGTTTATTAACATGATCATACACCTCATCAGGGCTTCCATTGGGTAAGATTTGCTGCGTATCACATCCACCCCCCCAGAAAACAATTTCTTTTCCGAAATCTTTTTTAAGTTGATCGGCCTCCATGCCGCGTGCTGTGATCTGTACCGGATTGATTGTATCTAACCCAGCATCGATCAGGTCAGGCAGTAATTCTCTGACTCCACCACAACAATGTAACATTACTTTCACATCTGCCAGTTCTTTTGCTCTTGACCATAACAGCTGGTGTCGGGGTTTAAAAAACTCGCGATACATCTCGGGTGAAATCTGGGGTCCGGACTGCATTCCCAGATCATCTCCAAAAAGGATAATATCGATGTTATTGCGCACAGCCCCCAGGAACCTCTCCAGGTTTTTGAGGTGAATTTCAGTCAACCTATCCAGAAAATCATGTACTGAAGGAGGATCCATCGCCAACATCAACAAAAATTGATCATTGCGATATAACATTTGCCCGCTTTCCAGGAGGTTACCTCCAAATAATCCAATGATGGCCCTTTGGGTTGATTTTCGAAGTTTTTCAGCAGAATTAGCCAGGAGTTTTTCTCCCTCCGGGCCATCTGCTAAAGGTCCAGGAGGAGCTGTCACAGTATGCCACATGGATTCTTTCATGGCCGCATTGATATCACGTTTATCTGAATCCTCCTGGTAATAAGGAAACCACACCTGTTCAAAAAACTGTGCACCATCAGGCATCTGTGCGATGATCCGACCAGATTCACTTCGTAAAATCCAGCGATTGTTTTCACGCTCCGGATTTACCCATTTAGGTAGAAAGCAATCCTTTCCATCCGGTAACACCCAGGGCCTCCAATCATTGTCCTCCAGCGCGAAAGCTCTTCCCAGTTCAATGGTATCAATACCCAATAAATCCAATACATCCTCGTCCAGAACGGCCAACTGTTGGACGGGATCATACACCCTTACTGATTTGGGCTTTAAACCTAAAACTTTTCTCAATTTAGGATATAACATTGCGGATAAACCGGAAGACCTGTGCCCTGAAAAATCAATTGGGATTCGATCTGTTGTTTTAAATTCAAAGGCTGTTAGCACCCGTTCCCGTGAAGTTGTTTTTTTTATTGATTCCATGTAATCTCTATAAAATGTACAGAATTTGGTTGAAAAATAACCTTTTCAATATTCGGAACCAGTATCTCCCCAATCGCATTCACCTCATGACATTGGACGTTTGGTTTGTATTTGATCAGGTTTTTCGGATCAATTGTACTGTTTCTCCCTGCAATTTCCCGAATCTGAAAAATCACTCCATTCCCCGTGCGGCTGGGAATCGTATTTACAAGCAATAACCCAGTCAATTCTTTCGTAAATATGCTTTCTGATTCTTTTTTGCTATTTTTTTCTCCTTGTGGCACAACTCTTCCAACGAATGGAATACAAGATTCCCATCCAAATTGAGATGCAAAAACATTTCCGGGTTCATCTGTTAATGCAATAAAATATCTCCATCTTAGCGTGCCTTCCTGGCTCGCTTTAAAATTCGTGGTCCAGTAATTATTGAGCACCCAGGAATAAAAATGATTTGATGCTGGTTGATGATAGTAACTGAAGTTGCCCAGATTCAATCCACCCATGTGGAAGAGTGGTATTTCGGGACTACTCAGTGTAATCTGACACTCATCCGACCTCACTGATACAAAATTCTGTACAGTATTCCAGTCGGAAGCAGTTCCTGCAAGCTGATCCTTTCCGGGCCTGATGGCACCTCCCTGGGCTTCAAAAAAAATTTCACCTTTTCCCATTTTAAATGGGAAGGCAACATACAGTGCTTCAGGATCAGTTACAGGTTTTTTTATCATGGAATATATCATTTCAATTACCGGTTCCGTATTATAAAAACGATATTCAATCTTAACCGGACCAATGGCACAGTCGTCTAACATTCCACTTACTGACAGGGTGGTCCATAATGGCCCATCCTCAATATAATTGAATGAGACATCCCTTAAACTTGTTCTTTCTGGAACTTCCTCAAGTGTAAATAATTCCAGTTGATGGCGATTTGAAAGCCGTTCGTAGATTAATTGGCCGGGCTTCCATTCTGATTCTGGGTCCAACATTTCATGATTCCACATTTTATAAAAAAGTGAAGTGAATGATCCGTTTTTTGGACTCACTTTTAATGACCAGAATTCATTTTCAAAATTTCCTGAAAAAGACTTCTTGCTATCATGGTGTACCCGCCCTTTTCCTGTTTGGATCCGAAAGGATTTATACCCCAGGGGTGGAATATCGTTAACCCATAATACCCAATATGTACCGTCTGAACGGCTGGACAAAACTTGTGCCGGGATCGAATTATCTGAAGAATCCAAAATTGAAAATTTCTCACCGGGTTCAAGTATTTCATGGTCAATATAAACCTTTACAGGGCCGGATCTTGACCAATTCAGGGTATTGAATACAGTGATAGCAGGCACTTCATATTTTGGGAGATGTTCCTGTAACAACCCAAAAGCTTCTTCACGCAATATCCTGGATTGTTTTAACGCTTCCCACGCATAGGATGATTTTTCAGCCCATTGTTTCATGCTGTTCTCAGCATACGGCTCAGAGATGCTTTCAGCAGCGCCAAAAGTATGTTCATCATAAAATAATATATTTTCATAAATCTCCTGAATCCTATGATGCACTTCGTCGTTGATTTCGGAACCGAAAACAGCACTCATTGCCAATAATCCTGTTGTGGTGTTCATTTCAGATTGTGCTTCTCTGGCAGCGGCAGTTTCCCGTGCCGCCGATCCAAATCCATCTGTCCACCAGTCAGGCCATGCTTTTCGAATATTCTCTAAATCGTGGCTGTGATTTTTATCGATGAACCGCATAAATTCACTGGCAGTAGCACTTCTCAGTTTCGGCCAGATATATTTTTCATTCCATGCCCTGATTAAATGATTAGGTGTCAAAGCTGGAGGTGAATTATCAGTTACATATCCTGAATATTGCAATGAAATTTGGTCAAAAGGATAGTTCTTTTCTTCCAGGTTATCAAGATAATTCAAAAGATTGGACCGGAAATTATCCAGATCACCTGTATGAAGTAACAGGAAGTTGCCATACATATAATGCTCCGCACGGAAAGCAAGCATTTTTTTACCTGAGGGCGATTCCCACCAGAATGTGGTTGGAAGCTCGAAGGGTATCAATGCGCGATGACCATGTTCACCCATGATCAGATATTTTACACCGACATCGGGCAGATAATCAGCCATGCACCAACCGATCCCATTTACATCGTCCTGCATTGCTGTTGTCACCTGAATCCCTCTTTCATGAAAATGTCGAACAGGTAGTATCATGTTTTTTAATGCCGTTTCATCCGCTATCTCGGACATGTTGAAAGGCATTGCAGTCACTTCAATGCGACCTTCACCGATCCTTTTTAAGAATCTTTTTATTTGATTTTCCGGCCTCCGTTGAAGATACTGATCGACAGCCCAGGCGCTCTCACAGGTCCAGCGAAATTTTGAGTCATCGGGGAAATGATCAGTTTGATCACAATAATCCAGGGCATAATCAATAAAGCGGAGATGTTCAGGTAAAATCTCACTTTGTGGTCTGGTATAACCTATATCAGTGTGGGTGTGTTGTACAAAGTAAACCGTCCATTGTCGGACTGGTTCAATAGAACAATCCACTATATTTTCAGCCTCATTCCCGATTTTTATGGATACCGGTATGTCCTTCTTATTTTTTACTTCCGGAACAAAATATTGCAATGCGTTATATCCGGGTTGGATTTCAAAGTTTTCTGCAGATTGACCTTCTGCCTTTATGATTACCTCCTTTTTTACATCAAGGTTTACCATCTCTAAAAGGACTGCCTGAAGGTTTTCTCCATTCCGGTGAACCAGTAAATGTTGAGGTTTGATATTTATTTTTTCTTCGACAGGAAACTGAAATGTCATATACCAGATATTGCTTCCTGAAGTTTTCCCCCTTACCTGCAGCCTGACTGGTTTCCCGGGTGATATTAATTCGGAAGGCAGGATCATTATCGCATAACCCATTACGTCTTTATGCTGATCTATTTTGGTTGTCCGGAATCGCAAAATAGCACCATGATCACCACCATATTCAATGTCTTTTTTTTCCGCCATGGCCGGATTGTTGAACTCGAAAAGGTCTATGCCATCTACAGATAGAGTAAATACCTGTTGATCAGGAGAAGTATCCATTCCAAATAACCAGACAAATGAAACCATCGATTTGTCGATATCTTCCTGCACTGCAGCAGTTAACCATTCAATTACTTTCGTGGAATCCTGAGCGCGAACCAGTAAAGCAGTCTCTGCCCTTGGATCTGGGGCATGGTAGGAGATTATCTCGCCCTGTTTGCTTTCTGTGTATCCATTCAGGTATATGGGAGGCTGAGCAATTACCTGAAGGTCAACGAAATATAACGATAAGAGTAATAAACTAAAAAGTGTATGTCTAATCATTAGATAATCTTTAAAAAAATGTATCAGTTCTCGTTACACAATATCGACAATTTCAACACATAATCCATAATTAAAATCCTTGATTTATATTGCTTTCATTGAAAATATTAGAGTTGGCATACAGGCAATAGCGCTAATCTGTTAAGTTCATTCTAATTAGCAAATCAAAAAATCTTGGATCATCCCTCAGCATATCCCATGAAGGCGATACTTTTAATGAAACTAAACTATAATCACGTTCCTCATATGCGTTATTCAACCAGATAATCGCACTATCCAGGTTGTTCAGATAAACGTAAACCAACGATTTACTACCCGGAGCTAACCATCGGGGTGTAGTATTCAATAAATGATTAAATTCCTCCCTGGTTCCTTCGATATCGCCTAAAGCTGCCTTTGTGCATAATACATAATATTGTGCTGTCCCTTTTCCAGCGGAAAGACTTTCAGCTTCTTTAAAATATTCCAAAGCCAATTGCCATTTACCTTCATAAAAATAAGTCAATCCCAAATATCTATGACCTTCACTATAATCCGGATTTTGTTCAATCAATCCTTCTAATATGATCCTAGCTTCATTATAATTTCTGTTTTGAATATACAGGTCGGCCAAATTAGTCTGTAATCTTACGGAATAAGGATCCTTCTCCAATAAATTTTCGGCATTTTTGATTGCCTCTTCGAAATTTCCCAGTATATATGCCTGGTAGTGACTGTAAAAATAGGTTTCGTTATTTGAAAGTTTGATTTTTTCCTTTTCGTATTCACGCAATGCAGCTTCCCAATCCCATAAATAATAAAGCTCAACCCAGGCAAGAAAATTATGCGCCAGTGCGATATCCGGATCAATTTCCAAAGCTTTCTTAGAATAGGTAATGGATAACGGGAAAGCTTCCTTTGGAGGTAAAAAGTAATAAATACCCATCCAGTAATAGGTTACCGCCAGATCAACATAGGCTGGCGTATATTCAGGATCCAGAGCCACCACTTTTTCAAAACATTTCCGGGCTTCTTCCAGTCCTTCAATTCTTTGCTGTAACATATGTCTACCCTTTAAAACAAGATCATATACCTCCATATCTTTAAAAGGGTAATAGTTAAATTGCCAATTAGGATCATCAGAAATTGTTAAATTCAGCTTTTTTGCAATTTTTCTTGATATATCTTCCTGTATGATGAATATATCCTTAAATTCACGATCGTACGTTTCAGACCATAAATGATATCCATTAGATGCATTGATAAGTTGTGCCGTGATTCGTATCATATTTCCAGATTTTCGAATACTGCCCTCAAGTATCATATTTACATTCAATTGGTCACCTATCTGTACAATATCTTTGTGTGTGTTTTTAAAACTGAATGAGGAGGTTCTTCCAGCGATGCTTAGTCCCGGAATTTTTGCTAACGAATTTAATATTTCTTCTGAAATACCATCGCTGAAATATTCATATGACGGATCCCCGCTTAAATTAATAAAAGGCATAACAGCAATCGAATTCGATTGTTTAATCATATTGTTTCGCCCCCAAAAATTGAATTCTGTTAAAAAGAAAAATCCTATCAGTACTAATAAGACAATCATTAAAAAGATTATAAAGTATTTTTTCAGGATACTTTTAGATTCCGGAGAAGATTTCCTTTCTGAATAATTTATCTTTTTGTTTAAATAATCTTTTTCAGGAATAACCAGTCCTTTATTTGTAATGGCATACAAATCAATTAGTTCTGATACATTCTTGAAGGCTGATTTGCCAATTTTTAACGTTTGAATTGATCTATGATTTTTTATTTCTTCATAGACTTTCCCGGATATAAATATACTGCCTGACATTGCCACAGATTCAATTCTTGAGGCTACATTAACACCATCCCCGATAACATCATCTTCTGTGATAATAATATCCCCGAGGTGGATGCCGATTCTTACTGGTATTGTTGGATCTTCCCTGAAACTTAATTGCATCTCGATCGCACAGTTCACAGCCTCAATGGCACTATCGAAGATACTAAGTGTACCATCACCGAAATACTGGAGTATTTTACCATTAAATTGCGCTGTTGTACTATTGAATATTTCTCGGTGATGATCCCTTATTCTAACGGCATACTGTTCATTTTCCTGCATCATGGAAGTATAACCCTGTATGTCCGTGAACATGATCGCGGCCAGTTTGCGTGTAGATGATAATTGTTTGTGGTTTTTATTCATCATCTTACTATCAAGTTAAAAAAATCAGGTAAATATTAAAAGGGTTGATGATAATGCAGTTTAAATCAACATAAATCATTTATTTCACAAAGAACACATCCTATTCTCTGTTACCTTTGTATCAATTGAAAATCAGATGGTCGAAATTGAGAAGATAATAAATTAATTAAGAGTACCTCTAGTAGCCTGAATTTAAGGCAGGCTGATTACAATTAAATTTGTGGAATGTTAAATTTTGAAGTATTAAATCAGAAAAAATAAAAATGATTACTGAAATTAAACAGAAGGGTGGATCATCGAACCACCCTTCTATATATTCACGTGGTACATTTAGTTATCTACCGATCCTCTCTCAACATTTCCAGTTTTCAACACTACAATTCTACATTCTAAAGATAACTAACGATCCACAAAGTAATTTCTTTTTAATGGTGCGCGGACATAGAAACAAATTAAACCTATTTAATATCTTTTAAAAGGTCCGAAATGTAGCCCATGTACAAAATAGATTTTCTGGTAAGTATGAAAAAATAAAAAAGCACTGGAACATCAATTTCACACTATAATTACTTGATGTTTAATCGTCTTCCCATTGTTCATTGGTTGATTCTTCAGCTTGACCACCATCCTGAGCTGGTGTAATATCCTCTTCAGAACATGCATTAAAGAATCCGAAGAAGAAAACTACGATTAATAAAACAAGTAACTTTCTCATGATTTGTATAATTTTATCGTTAAATATAATAAAAACAATAATAAAAACTGAGTTTACCTATTACTTATACTATAAATCCCGTATTTATCAGTAAGGTAAACGACAAAAAAAATAATTTTTAATAATATTTTTAATTTACGGGATTATAAAGAACAAAAGAAATTCTAATTAAGATGTCCAAGTACATATGTATCCTTTTTGTGCTTTTTGCAAAATTTTCATTTGGACAGCAATCCGAACAGGATTTGATAGATTCACTTCAACGAGCGGATCCGGAGTCACTGGATAGTTTATATTATAATTTTTTTGTGAAGAATGTATCAGATGACCTTGAAAAGGCCGAATCCTATGCTACTAATTCCTACAGGTATGCCAAAGAAACTAATGATGAGTCTTATATTATCAAATCAGGTAACGCGTTGGGATATATTAATAATAAAAAGTCAAATTATATAAAAGCAGAAGAGTTTTACACAGAAGCCATTGAACTTGCAATAAAAAATGATGTAAATGACCGTCTTATCTACTTATACAATAATATTGGATTGGTTTATACCAATACTTCTCATTACGATAAAGCCATAGAAAATTATTTAAACTCACTCAAACTAGCTATCAAACAGGATAATTTTAATTACCAGGGAATTGCATATAATAATATTGGTCTTATCTATTACAAGATCAATAATATCAATGAAGCTCTGAATTATTTTCAACAAGCATTGAAAATTCGAAATGAAAATAATATCACCCATGGAATTTATGTGAATTATCTGAATCTGGGTTTATGTTATAGTGCACTTGGAAATTATCAGGAAGCAAATATTGCTTTCAGAAATATACTCAATAATCAGGATAAAATTGACCAAAAAACGCTTGCTGATACATTTTTTGGCTTGGGAAGAACCTCCTATAATCAGGGATTATATAATGAATCAATTGAGTATTTAACAACTGCAAAAAGTATCAGTGTAAATAACAATGAAACAGTACTTAGTTCAAGTATTGACTATTACCTTGCGAGAATATATTTCAACAGAAATGAAATTCAAAAAGCATTGATCCACCTACAAAAAAGCCAGGATCTGGCAAAACAAGCAAATTCCTGGGAGAGATTGGAAAATAATTATGCTCTTTATGCGGAAATATATGAAAAAAACAGAGAATACGAGAGGGCATATCAAAACCTGAAAAATTTTGTTTCTTATAAAGATAGCCTGTTCAACGAAAAAATGGCCGATAAATTTAAAGATGCCCATATCGCCTTTCAGCAAAGTTTCAGTGATGAAATAATACAGGGCAAGGATATTCAGATTAAGAAAAACAGGCAGTTCAACTATTTGCTTGGTATCAGTCTAACATTTGCAGTTTTTTTTGTAGTATTTGCAGTCAGGGTCGCTGCCTATCGACGGAAAATCAATAAACGACTTGATAAACTGGTTAAAATGAAAACCATGGAATTATCAACAACTAACCGTAAGCTACTTAAATCAAAGAAAGAACTGGATACATTTCTATATAAGACTTCCCATGATATCAGGGGACCCATCGCTACCTTAATGGGGCTTACGAATCTTACAATTCTGGAAAACCCCCATGAAAACATCGTCAATTATCTTAAGGAAATTGATCATACAGCTAAAAATCTCAATGAGGTTATCAGCAGATTAACCACAATCAGTCATATCAACAGTCAACCTTTAAAAATTGAAAAAATATATGTTAGCAGCTTTCTAGGGGAAATTATTGAACGGTTTCAGCAAAAATATCAGGTGTCAAATTCGTTTGATATTAACAAAAATTTACCGGATTACATATATTCCGATAAAATTCTATTGATTTATATTCTCGAAAATCTAATAGATAATGCATATAAATTCAGGGATCCAATAGAATATAAACCAAGCATACGCATCAACGTTTCTATGGAAAAAAGATTAATTATCGAAGTTGAGGATAATGGCATTGGTATTCCAAAACAATATACACAAAAAATATTTGATTTATTTTTCGTGGCAAACGAAAAATCACGTGGATCCGGCATCGGTTTGTACCAGGCCATTATGGCAGCAGAAAGATTGAATGGAACCATTAAGGTGAAGCATCCTGCAAAACCAACCGTACTCTCAGTATTGTTAAATATATAATATTAAGTAATATCTAAACCTCAGGTGCATTATAAATCTTTTTTTTAAAATCCCAATAATATATATCATTAAATGCATTTAAATTTACCACTGCCGATACTTTTCCTTAACTTTAAATTTACTTCAAATTTTTATCGTAAAATTATGTGAATGATATTCATGTTTGATTGAATATTTCTGTCAACATAATATTTTTTAATTATAATTCAAGAAAAGTGAAACAAAATTACAGGAATTTATTCCTGATTTTAATTCAAATATTTTTGATATTTTTAACCTCAGACCTAAGAGGTCAGGTTGAACGGAAAGAGCTAACTGCCAAACGAACTGAACACCCCCCGAAAATCGATGGTATATTAGATGATGAAGCATGGCAACGGGCAGAAGAAGCTACACAATTTTATCAATGGCAACCCTATAATGACCGACCCGGAACTTACGAATCTTATGTGAATCTGGTTTATGATGATAATGCCATTTACATAGGAGCCAATATGATCGATCCTGATCCTGATAGCATACTTACAGAACTGGGTATCAGGGATGCGGATGATAGAATAAATGCCGATCAATTTTGGATCGATATCAATCCATATAATGATGGTGTTAATGGTTTCACTTTTAAAGTATCTGCATCCGGTGTACAAACAGACATCAATCGATCAACCGTAGGGAGAAGAGGTCCTGGGAGAGAAACCGGTGGATTAAATTGGGATGCTGCATGGAAAAGCCATACCAATATTCATGATAAAGGCTGGTCAGTGGAGATGGAAATACCCTATTCAGCATTACGATTCCCTACTAAAGAAGTTCAGGAATGGGGAATCAACTTCTTCCGGGAAATCAAAAGATATCAGGAAACTTCCACCTGGAATTTTATTAAAAGAGGAGTAGGAACTCCATTGAATTATCTCGGTGTAGTGAAAGGCATAAAAGGGATAAAACCTCCCTTACGTTTGTCCTTCTTCCCGTATTTATCAGGATATCTGGAAAAAGATGTCAATGAGGACCAATGGAGAACGTCATATAATGGAGGTATGGACTTAAAATGGGGTATCAGTGAAGGATTCACCCTGGATATTACGCTAATTCCGGATTTTGGACAAGTTCAATCCGATGCTAAAGTTCTGAATTTATCTCCTTTTGAAGTTCGGTATGATGAAAACAGACAATTTTTTACTGAAGGAATGGAACTTTTCCAGCGAGCCAATTTATTCTACTCAAGACGTGTAGGAGGTGTACCAAAAGGATATGAAGAGTTAGAAGAGCAAATAACAGAAACAGAAATCATTGTTTCTAATCCGCTTGAAACACGAATGATCAATGCTACCAAACTTTCTGGCAGAACGAATAAAGGACTGGGTATTGGTGTATTTAATGCCACGACACTAGCCGGTCATGCCGAAATAAAAGATACCATTACTGATGTAACTCGCCGGGTATTAATGCAACCTATCACCAATTACAATATTCTGGTATTTGATCAAAGTTTACCCAATAATTCTTATGTCAGTTTAATTAATACGAATTCTCTGATGGATCAGGACTATATGGCCAATGTTACCGGTTCTGAAATTAATATCCTTGATAAAACCAATCGGTATGGTATCAGGGGGCAAATGGCAGTCAGCCAGTTGTATTATAAAAATGAAGATAATGTATTCGGATATAAATATGATGTCAGGGCAGGAAAATTCGGTGGTATCATCCAGTATGCTATCAGCAGGCAGGTAATTACTGATGAATATGATCAGAATGACCTGGGATTTATGAGAAGAAATAATGAGATCGAAAACCAGCTATCTTTTGAGTACAATATTTTCGATCCATTTGGCCGATTTCTTGATTTTTTGACAGGAATATCTGTTGAGCATAATCAACTGTATTATCCCCGTAACTTTACCGGATTGAGAATAGATTGGGATGCACGTACTACATTCGTCAACCGTTATGAACTTTTTATGCGGGTAGAATATAATCCGATGGGAATGAAAGATTATTTTGAGCCCCGAGTAGAGGGAAGATATTACCAGTTGGATAAATCCTACGAATTATTTGCCAGGATGGAAACTGATTCACGTAAAAAGCTCGCGATTGGTGGCGATATCCGGATACAAAGGATTTTTTCTCCATTTAATCAGCGGGACATTGGTTTTGATATTTCTCCTCGATTAAGATTAAACGACAGATTTAATATTTCAGCAAGAACAGAATATACTAAAAGAGAAAATGATATCGGTTATGTTGAAGATATCAATGAAGATTCTATTTATTTTGGAAAGCGTCAATCACCTACTTTTATTAATCAAATCCAGGCCAACTACATCTTCACAAATAACATATCGCTCAGTTTTAACCTGCGTCATTATTGGGCAAGGGTAGCATATGACGGTGATTATTATTTCTTGAATCCTGATGGTACTCTGCGTGAAATTGAAAACGACCTGAAAGTGGAGAATATTAATTATAACGCATTTACCATCGATATGGTATTCAAGTGGAATTTCGCTCCAGCCAGCTGGTTAACTATTGTCTGGAAAAATATTGTAGATTCAGAAGGAAACCGGATCATTAATAATTATTTTGATAATGTGGATCAGATGTTCAAAGACAATCAGGTCAATTCATTTTCTGCTAAAATCCTGTATTATCTCGATTACCAATTCCTCCGGAAAGCTTTTGGGAAAAAATAGCAGTTTAGATTACATTCCCATAGTTATATGGCCCCTTGATCTTTTAGATTTCCTTTGGTAATTTTCCTGTAAAAATATTAACTAGATTAATTATCTGGTTTATGAATAATTCGGGTTAATTCGGATGGGAAATGAAAATTGTTGAAATTCCTGCATTAATAAATTTGAAATATATTTTTAAGCTGATATTATCTTATTGCTTTTGTTTTCTAAGTGTAAAAACCCGATTGATATTAAAACCGAAATACAGGTCACCGTTTGAAATATCGCCTGCTGTCTGGGAAATAAAATAAGGTTCAATCATTCCCTTTGAATTGGTAACATGTAACTGGAAGATATGCCCACCTGTTTCGATGTCAAATCCAATAGCAACAGAATTGTAGGTTTTATCTGCGTTTGAACCAGGTAACTGATAATAATATTCTGCATTGAATGAAATACGGTTAGAAATTTTTAGTCGTCCGCCTGCTCCAATGGCGAATACATCATTTTGATCTTCTACGGTTTCAACTAAATTTCGATGTATCATACTGGGCATTAACTGGATGGATAGAGCATTACTGAATTTACGGGCCAACAATACCTGAAATGAATACAACATTCTTGATGAAGTATAATTGACACGGTCGGGCTCTACCCATTTCGTTCCTTGCATAGCCATACCTGTATATAAAACCACTGACATTGGGAAATTTTGTTTCCCGGAAGATTGTTGTAGCATTTTATATTTCAAATACCCGTCATAGGTTTTCTGAAAAGAACTTCTTCCGATTCCAATATTAAGATTTTTAACTATTCCATACTCAAACCCTAGACGTATGGTAGCTTGATCGAGTCCAAAAAACTCTTGAAATCCATCATTGATTTTTCCGAACCGATGCTGAATTAAAAAATTCAAATTCCCTGGTGCGATCACTTCAACGGACTGGCCATGAATGATTCTCGTTGTTTTAAAAGTTGCAGAGACAAATTCAACTTCTTTTTCCCGTACAACCTCCCCTTCCAACATTTTTAACAGATCATCCTGAGCAAAAGTGGGATTAGAAAGGTTCAATGAAAAACCTAACAAAAGCATGATACCTAATCTCAACTTTTTCATCATCTTTGGAAAGGTTCAAGGTTTAGTTTAATTGTAGTTTTGACTTCTTCAGCAATATTATTGATCACGGCTTTAGGTATTTTTATATCATAGTCCTTTACAGCAATATTAAAGACCGAGGTTCCTTTGATCAGATTTCCTTCAGTGACAATTCGAACCTTACTTTTAATAGGCCTGGTAACACCATGAATGGTAAGTTCTCCCTCAACGTCAAATTCTTGTGGTTCATTTTCTTTCAAAGATGTGATGTCAAATTGTATTACGGTGCCTTTGAAAGTTGCTGTAGGAAATTTATCCGATTCTATATAATTCTCATTAAAATGTTCCTGCATTAGCGCTTTCTCGAATTCAAATCCCTTCATCTGGGCCGAAACCGCTATTTCTCCATTTTGAGTGTCTAGTATAGAAGATACCTGATGATTTATTGCTTCTATATTTTCCATGGGCGATTCGGAAAAGAAACTGATGGTTCCGGTTCTTGTGAAATACTTATCCTGTGAAAAAGCTGAACTCCAGAAAAAGATAAGTAAAAATGGTATTAATAGTTTATTTTTCATAGAAATTTAAATTAGTTATTAATTTGACGAAGCCCCATCAGCAATCCATGCTTTTAATGCCTCCCGATTACAGATTGATAATGGTTGTGATGGAGGCATATCTTTTTGTATGATCACATGTTGTTCAAGCCTTCCATCATCTACGACATCCTTGATCCCTTGATAGGTCGTAAGATCCTTTCTTCCTGTTCCTGATACATGGCAGCCACTGACGGCACAATTTGTATCGATTATTGGTTTAATTACAGCTTGAAAACTTGTATTTGTTATATCGCAGTTATTAGCTCCCGGATATAGTTCCTCAACATTATCATAATAACATCCTTGAAAGAACAAGATAAGGAAAAGGATAGTTATCATATACCTTGAATATTTGAATAACTTTATCATTCTAATTATTAAAAGCACCATTATCTATCCACTTTTTTATGAGGAACATATCACAGTCTGTAAGAGGAGCCGCCGGGGGCATATTTTTATAGGCGATTACTCTTTTTTCAATCAGACCATTGTTGACCCTTTGCATAATTAAATCATAGGTTGTAAAAGCACCGTTTGGACTTCCCTGGCCATGGCAACCCACTGATGTTGCACAATTCAATTGAAAAATTGGCTTAATTGTATTTGCGAAAGAATACTCGGTAGTATCACAGGCATCGCAATAATTATTTTTAGCACCCTGTAAAATCCAGTCCCTGATCAAATTGATCTGATCTTGTGGAAGAGAATTACCATTTTCAGTTCCTGGCGTTCTGGGCATTAATTTTTCAGGATCGGTCTCCAATAATATTCCGTAATATTCGCTGTCATTGGGATTACCTGGTTCGATTTTCTGCATGATATTGGTATAATTTGTCAAAATGACTCCTTCTTCAGCACTAACAGCGTCATGACATCCACTGATCGCACAATTTGATATAAAAATGGGTAGAATCTGATTATTAAAATAAATGGTATTTTCATCACAGGATGTTGTATTGAAAATAAATTCCACAGTATCGGTATTAATTTCTTCATTAATGATTTCAGGTCCGGGAAATGGCTCATGCTTACATGTTATCATAAATATCGTTATGATAACGGTGAATAACATTTCTGGAAAATAATTGCCTTTCCTATAAAATTTATTATAAATTTTCATTCGATTATGATGCATTTTTTTAATTGAATCTCACCAAGCAAATCATCGAAACCAACAAATAATCCTTTTAGTGTTACAGGATCATCTTTTTGATAGTTCCAAATTGTTTGACTATACAATGAATCCAATTCACAATTAACAATTCCGCGGCTTCCTTTTACTACAATATTTGTGTGGTCGTTATTTTTTTTTGAAATTGTGGAGAGTGAACCTGTGATTAAAAGGATCTTATCGGAATACTTTTGAATAGACAAAGTGGCGTTTGTCTGAAATTCGACAAACAAATCATCTATATTAATAGCATAGTCATGTTTTTTTTCATAAACGTTTACATGAGGCTTATTATAGTGGAGAAATCCAAGGAAAAGCGCTATGATCACAATCACTCCCCCTATGATAAATAAAATTTTTTTATTCACTGAATAAGTAATTAAATATTAAATCTGATGCGAGTCAGATTTCAAACAATACTTCCTGTTATGAGCTATAATCAGTGTGATGATAATTATATACGAAATGATTATCATTATTATTGTATGTTTCAAAAAAACATTTAAGATCACCCGATAAGGTAAAAATAAATAAATTCCTTCATAAAAATAGTTTTCGCAAGCTATTTTAAAGAAGATTTCGTATCGAAACATAAAAGATTTTATTTGAATCTTAACTAGGACATTTATAAATCCGTGATCGTTTAATCTGTGATGCTTTCGTAACTTTTTAACAAAGGATTTATATAGTTCATGATCTTATTTAAATCGCTATTGGAATTGCCTATTGATAGAAGCTTTTTATGAACTATTACTGCATTAATAATGTTACATAAATACATTTAAATCAAGTATTATATATGAGAGCTCGGCCTCCACCTATTGAGCTATCTTATTATCATTGATATTCACATAATTACTTTACAGCCATAACAATCGATACATTGAATCATGAAAAAAATAATCTCTTTTTTATTTATCCTGGCATTATTCGTGCATTGCCAATATGACGAACAAGTTGATATCAGCAAAGACCTGACCATTGACGGAACTAATACGGAAGCTGCTCTCAGAATGTCAACAACTTTTCCCGAACAAATATTTGTTCCCGATGGATTCAGCCCTGAAGGAATTGTCAGCGGTAACGGGACAGAATTTTTTGTAGGTTCTCTGCTTGCAGGAGCCATTTACAAAGGTGATTTCAGAACCGGAGAAGGATTTATACTCGTTCCTCAACAGGAAGGAAGGGCTGCTGTTGGCCTGGACTACGATGAAAGAACCGACTTTTTATATGTAGCTGGTGCTTATAGTGTAGCTTATGTTTATAATGCTACTACAGGAATTGAAATTGCAGAAATAGAATTGACCGCTGCCACATTTCCTTTCACCATTATTAATGATTGTATTGTCACCAGGGAAGCAGCATATTTTACTGATTCTTTCCAACCTTTTTTCTACCGCCTACCTTTAATGAATAATGGACAACTCCCCGATCCGATACTAGTTGAAACAATTCCTCTCTCAGGCGATTTTTTATTTGTTCCTGGCGATATAAATGCTAATGGAATCGTGGCGAGTTCCAGCGGAAAAGAATTAATAATCGGAAATTTAGCAACAGGATTAATCTATCTTGTAAATCCTTTAACTGGTCTAGCGCATGAAATTGACCTGGGTGGTGGAAATCTTGCTTCTGTAGATGGACTTGTTTTACAAGGTAGAACACTATATGGAGTTCAAAACAACCTTAATCAAATAGGAGTAGTAGAACTTGCTCCGGATTTTACTGCTGGAGAAATTGTAGGAACAATTGTACATCCGGAATTTAAGATTCCCACCACAGCTACTATTTTTGGAAGTAGTATCTATGCCATAAATGCCCGGTTTGATGTGGCACCCCCACCACTTCCCGGAAATCCGGTGCCGGATCCAACCCTCAGATATGATGTAATTGGCGTTGATAAAAATTGATTTTTTAGTTACTAAAAGAATATGTTTAAACCCGGAGATTTAGTGATAGATCTCCGGGTTTGTTATTTTTGATTTTCATGAATAATGATAGCTATTTTACTGCAGAAAATAAAAATATGTTAATTGGGTGCTCATTAAATTTCAAAAATGAAAAATTACATTAAAAATTTGTAAGTATTTTTTTTATTCCTACCTTGCGCGATTAACCAAAACAAAATACTATGAAAAAACCAATGTTATTATCCGTAATGCTGACCGTCATTGTTAGCCTGTCTTATGGGCAAACCGATTACATGATGTTTGAATCCATATATCTGGACCCCAATATGGATCAGCTGAAACAACTAGGCGACAACATGAAGTCCCACAACAACAAGTATCACAGCCAGGATCCCTATCGCGCAAGTGTGTGGAATGTATTAACCGGAAAAAATTCAGGAAAACTGGCATGGATCATGGGCCCGTGTACATTTACAGATCTTGACAACAGGCCATCGGATGGAGGACATGATGAAGACTGGCGTGATAATGTTATGACGCATATTGATAAAATGTCTGATGGAGCTTACTGGAGATTGATGGATGGATTTTCCTATCAGCCGGAAAACCTGACCCCTAAAGTAATGTGGGCCCGGTATGTGGATGTAAAAAGAGGAAAATGGGACGAATTTGAACATCTGATGACTACTATTATGAAAAATTATGAAACAAACAATTTCGGACATTCCATGGGATTGTACGAAAATGTCGTCAATGATGGCAGTGGAAGAGATGTTGCCATTGTCTGGCAGTATGAGAATTATTCCTACCTCGACCAGAACCTGGAATTCAGTCAAAAATACGAAGAGATTTACGGGGATAACTCCTGGAGAGACTTTATGGAAGCCATTTATGATTATACAGAGAGTGTACAGGATGAACTCTTTGAAGTGATGCCTGCAATGAGTGCTGATTAATTAATTTCCCTATAAGTAAACATATAATTAAGCCCCCTTGAATCCGGGGCTTTAATTTTTTCCTTCCCTTTTGATTACCTATTCCATAATACCAGTATTTATCAATTAATTAATGATTCAATAACCCAAATATTACATTATTATATAATAAAAATGTAATTAAATCTAACTGTATTGTATGATATTAATAATTTTTCTAATTTCGGCAAACCAAAATTATACACGATTATGAAACGATCTTTTTTTGTTCTATGTTTAACACTGGCTATTGTTTTTCAAAGCTATGCACAGGATGACGTTGAAGAAAATTTACCCAATGTCATCAAATTAAATCCGATCAGCCTTGCTTTTGGTAACTTTAATATGAGTTATCAACGTGCCCTAGGGAAATCGCATGCTATTCAAATTGGTGCCAATTACTGGTATAAGATCCTTGGAGTAGAAGTTAATGGATTTGGAATACGGGGTGCATATCAATTCTTTTTGACCGGACGTACTAAGTATGCCCCAGAAGGATTTTATATCGGACCCCAGGTTTCCTATAATACCCTGGATGTAACAGAGGAGGATAACAAGGTCTCTGCTTTCGGGATTGGGGTTATGTTAGGGTATCAATGGGTGTGGAAAAGTGGATTATGTCTGGACCTGGGGATTGGGCCAATGTACCAGTTTGCCAGTGAAACAGCTACCGACAATTCAGTAGAAGGTTTTCTCCCCAATGTAACCATAGCACTTGGCTATAATTTCTAATTAAATAAAGGCTTGCAATTTATAGATAAAGTTGATTGCAGGCTTTTTTTATTACTTACTTTAAAAATCAGAATTAAGTAAATCGGTTTATTACGCTGATTTTCTTAAAGGCTCCTCCATCCCACTTTTTATCATCTTTTCTGGCAAATCAGGCTTTTCAGTAATCTTCTTTTTCCGGAATGGACTTAATATGAGTTTAATCAGGTCTCGCCAGGTCATATATCGACTGAATTTCCGAACCAGTTTGTAAGTTTCAAATGGCCTATGTATAATCCTGTATTTAAATAATAGTTTATATCCTGCACTTCTCACCTGGTGTACCTCTTTACAGGAAAGAACGGTTGGATCTATATGGCATGCACGGAACCATTTATTCCAGTCTTTGATATCATCTATTATTCCTCTCTCCACGTATTCATTCCAGAGTGGTGTTCCCCGGTATACACTGAGCCTGTTAAAACCAAATGTATCTATTTTCAGCCGGGCTGCAAACCGGAAACTTTCAAGTATATCTTCTTCCGTTTCATCGGGTGAACCTACAAGGAAAAAGCCATGAATGGTATCGATTCCACTTTTCTTTGCTTCGTCGATCGCATGTTCAACCTGTTCGAGCTTTTGTCTTTTTTTAAGCCTGTTAAGGATTTTTTGTGTTCCCGCTTCGACACCAAAAGCCAGCATGGTACAATTTGCCTTTTTTAATAATGGAAATTCACTGACAGCAACAGAATCTACCCTTCCTTCACATCCCCAGGTAAATTGGAATTTTTGATCTATGATGCCCTGGCAGATTGCCTGGATACGCTTTCTCTTTTGCAGAAAATGGTCGTCGGTTAAATAAATCGACCGGTAACCTTCTTGATTCAATTCCTTCATTTCGCCCAATACATGTTCAGGTGACCTGGTTCTCCATTTACCTTCGCTTAATAAAGGTATGTCGCAATAAATACAATTATAGGGACATCCACGGGAGGTTTGAATGGTACAGAATTTTTCCAGGGATAAAACTGCCGGGACTTCCAGTGGTAATGATTCAATATATTCAATGGGTAGGCTTTTTCTGTCAGGATATGGAAACTGATCCAGGTCCTGTATCATAGGACGATCCGAGTTTCTGATTATTTTTCCATTATCCCTGTAGACCAAACCTTTTATAGTTTCAGGTGTATTTAAATGATCCAAAAAATCAGGGAAAAGCTCTTCACCTTCCCCAATACCGGCAAAATCAATGTAATTGCAATCAGCCAGGATCAATTCGGCATTTTTTGTTGCAAATGGGCCACCTATAATGATGGGTGTTTCAGGAGATACAGACTTCAGGTGCTGAGCCGTTCGCTTCATGTATTTGTAAGCGGTAGTTGATAAAAAGGATAAAGCGACGATGTCCGGTTTTTGTTGCAAAACTTCTTCTCCAATATTCTCATCTTTCATTTGAGGATGACAGGTATCAAATAGCTTTACCTGGTGACCATGTTGCCTCAAAACCGGAGCCAGTGTTTGAATTCCGAGAGGTGGAAAGGCCATAACTCGTATTTTTCCATCATCCTTACCTGCAAATTTATCAGGCAATAATTGGTAATAATCCTCATCCCGTACATAAACTAAAAAAATATTCATAAGATTAATTTTTCAGAAATTCGTCCAATTCCTGAATACAAGGTGAAATTCAGTGTTATTGGATTTAATATATCCGATAAAGTTAATCAATTTCTAATAAACCAACTATTTGGATCACATGATGAAACCAAGTGTCATAATAGAATGCATTTATTGTATTCATTGTGATTGAATAATTGAAAATTACTGTTCAGACTCCCATGTACTTAAAAAGTATTTTTACTTTTAATGTAATAAATATCCGGTAATTTTGTTTTACATATAAAGAGTACCCGCTATGAGAAGATTTTGGATAATATTTATAGCTTTAGGATTGATTTTTACATCCTGCGGACCTAAACCACAATATAAAACCCGTGAAGGAAAAAGAAAGCAAAAATATTACAATAAACAACAATATAATCATCCGGACAGAGATACGGAACAGATCAAGAGCATGAAGAAAAAATAGTTTTTACATCTCACCCAGCTTTTTTATTCCTTCTCTTCACAAGAATCTGCTGATCCAGAAAGGTATTGCACCCATTCAATTATTATAAAAAGTTAAAGATTTAGTTTTTTACTTCAAATTTACATGTGGAAAGTATAGGTATATTTGAAAAGGAATGTGCGTGTATCTGAGATTGGTAATTCCGGTATATGGCGGTATGGGGTTGTATTCAATCCTTCATTATATACGATCCACAGGTCATTCCCTTCCCTGAAATTATACCTGAACCTGACATTAGCAGATACCAGATCAAGTGTACTGTTGTATTGAATTAAAGCATTGGTGGATAATTTATTATTGAGAGCGGTACCTATTCGTAACCGGGTAATGTGAGCATCAAAATACTGATTCCTTTTTTCAAATCTAACTCTTTCGTATAAATATTCAGCAGAAAGTTCAAGATGCTTTGAGACATACCAGGAAGGTTGTAGTGACAATGACAATCTGGTACCATCATAAAATGTTCCCGCTTCAATCCTACTTCGGATATTAAATAATTTCTCAAGTGGCATCCTATAAGAAGCACCCACCCGATAAAATAAATAGTCTCCAACAGGGACAAACTCATCTTCTGATAAGTAAAAATCCTCCAATAGATTTTCGTATGAAGCTTTTACATCTATCGAACCTGCGGATGTAGTTTTTGAACTGAAACTCCATTCAGGACCAAATTCAGCAGATTGAACCGAATTGTTATTATTGAGTATGTACGAAAAGCCTGTTATGGCTAATTTCTGCCATATGAAAACAGGATTGTTTTCATATAACCATGTATACGAGACATCTGCAGTTCCGAATTTAAAATCATTTCTTTGAACAAATCCCATACCCGGGTCATAGTTAATTCCAGACCAGATAAATCCAAAATCATACCCGACACCTCTACGCCTCCTGCGTTGCCATTCAGCAACGATACGAGCGCTATTAAATCCTTCATTTTTTTTATCGCCGAAGGGATCATTGTCAAAGGTCTGTGCATACTTTATTATCATAAAATCATCCCCAAACATTCTGATCAATCCGTCTAAACCCAAGCCAACATTATAGTTTCCATTCATTCCAATTCTACTTGTTAACATCCCCCCGATATATGAGTATTCGTTAAATACTCGTCTGCGCATCCTTAGTAATCCAAAATTTTCAGACGGAAGTGAATCTACCTCTGCAGTTTGCATATTTAAAAAACCCAGATCCCAGGTACCCACCCTGCCAACAATTCTCGCCCCACCATATATAGGAACCAGATCTCCATCAATTGTCAAACCAATGCGTCTACTATAAAAAAGTCTGCTTAATCCCCCGGTTTTAAAATCGAATATTCCTGCTCTTTCCTGGAAAAATTGCCTTTTCTCAGGATAAAACAAAGAAAATCTGGTCAGGTTTACCTGTTGATCATCAGCCTCCGCCTGAGCGAAGTCAGTATTTATTGTAAGGTCAAGCGTAAGATAATTGGTAAGTGAAAGTTTCATATCACCACCTACCTCATATTTAAAATCATTTTTTCTCTCATACGTATTTTGAGCTTCATTCATAGAATTCCATTGTTGTAAGCCAGCAAGAGCATAGGGTGTAACATAAAATTGTTTTTTGCTTTTTATGCCAATAATCTTTATTTTCTGTGCAAGTGAAGGCCGTAAAAAAGCCCAATCAGTAACCGGGGGAATTGCAGGATAGACAATTCTTTCACTTTTCCGTGCGATTTTCCTTTGTACACTTAAGCCCATGATAACCTCACCGTTATTTTCCTGAAATCGTAAACTCGAAAATGGAATTCTGATTTCAGTAAACCATCCTTCTTCAGTCACTTTTGCTTTGGCGTCCCAGAAAGTATTAAAATCACGGTTTAACCAACCACCCACGGATATGGTCCCGCCTGTAGCATCATTGGTAACGGCAACATCATTTCGAATGGCTGTAGGAGTCGTAGCAAATAAATAACCAGTTTCATTATCATTATAGGTATCCAATAGGATCTCCAAATGATCCGATCCTGCCAGTCTGTCCCGATACAAGGTATTACCTCTGATTCCGGATTTAACAGTATCATAACCTCTCATAGAAGCATAAAAATAATTTTCATCATGGGCGAAACGGATTTCTGTCTTTTGCGTTGGTGGTGCTCCGGCATTGGGTTCGTATTGTACTACCGGAACAGGATCGATGGCGTCCCATGCTACCTCATCCGGCATCCCATCAAAATTTATATTTTTGATTTCAGGAATAATCAGATAATCTTCTGATTCTTGACCGATTGATTTACATATTGTGTTAAAAAAAAGTAGTAATAAGAATATATGTTTATAGGATAAAAAATTCTTTGGTATTAATACAATTTGTGTAAAACTTTTATGATCAGTATTCAAGGAGATCAATTGCATTTGAATATCAAGGAAAAAATATATTCAGAAGTTAGTGATAATTATTTTTTGTTCAAAGTAAGTAATACCGATAAATTAACAATAAATACTTGCGTCAGGATATGTATACCAACACGAGGTTCAGTTATATAACAGTCAAGAGTGGAATGCTGTTTCGGAGAATTTAATAAAACCATTAAAAGTAAATCATTCGTTTGAATTTATCACAAGATGTAAAAATTCACCCAGTTGTGAAGGTTCCAGCCACCTGGTAACTATCACCATGTTTAGATCCGGAATAATCACAATATAATTGCCTCCGAATCCCGCGGCATAATAGATGTTGTCAGGAAGATCCTCCCATACCTTATGCCCCCAATTCAACCACCACATGTAACCATATCGTTCATTGGTTTCAGATGGTATTTGAACCATTTTAATCCATTCTTCAGAAATCAGTTGGTTTCCATTCCAATTTCCTTTGTTTAAAAATAATAAACCAAACCGGGCATGATCTTCGGTGCTAATGAACATCCCACCTCCTGAATGCCCCCCTCCACTGACTGATTGAATTCTCATTCCATCTACTTCAACCCATGAGTTTTCATAACCGTACCATCGCCAGGTAAGAGTAGCTCCGATTGGATCCATGATCTTTTCTTTTAAAACCACTGGTAATGGTTTCCTAAATACATGCAGCAGCGAATAGGCCAGGACATTGACCCTTACATCATTGTATTTGAAATGAGTTCCCGGGACAAACCTTTCCCTGTTTTTCCAATCGTCAATAATTCCTTCCTGAGGAGGTCTATCAGTCCAATCAGGCATTCCAAATAAACTACCTGACCAATCCGATGATTGATTTAATAAATGATGCCATGTAATTTTTTGATTATGTTCACCATCGAACGTACCATCCCATATGTAGTTATAAACAGGATCATGCAGGTCTTTAATCAAGCCTGCATCCCATGCCAGGCCTGCGACTGTCGACAAATAACTTTTGGTGACACTGAATGTCATATCCACCTTTTCGATATCTCCCCAGGCAACTATTATAAATCCATCTTTTATAATCATACCAGCAGGCCCTCCACGTTCCCTGGTTGGTCCCACAATGTTATGGAAAGGTTCATCAGCAAATGCCTCCAGAATGGCGATTTTTAAGTCCCTGGATCCGCTATACTCATTGGATTCTGCAAATGAAACGGCCTTTTGTAATAGAATTTTATCCAGGCCCAACTCACCAGGGTCCTTCGTTTCCCATTGACCATTTCTGGGAGGGAAGTAGATAGATTGTCCATAAACGGCAGAAAATAATAATGCGGAATGGACATGCAGTAAAATGTAACCTATAAGTATATTTTTAAATTTTACCATAAAATTTTAATGATGTCAAATAAAAAAATAAATTGAGATTGTTTAATTTAACAAGATTCGAGGATTCCTTTAATGAGATCTTCGTTTTTTTAATTATTAAGATGAAGATCTATAACCTGAATAGAATGCTGTTATCAGAAAAAACCATCTCCCCTAGCAGTAAGAATTTATTGTTGAGTATACTAATTCTCTGGGCTTTAACCATACCTGCTCTCTCAAGTGGACAATCAAAAATTATGATACGTGGAATATATGGAAGTCCCCAACCATTCTGGGAGCGAGGAATTAAAATTGCAGATCTGGGAGTGAATGCTGTATTTATTCATTCAGGATCCATTGACCATACTCTTATAAAGAAAGCCAAAGCCGAAGGATTAAAGATCTATGCTGAATTTCCAACTTTAAACGGTAAAAATTATGTTAATTCTCACCCTGAAGCCTGGCCAATTAACCAAAATGGCGTAAAAGCCGAGCAGGCATCCTGGTTCATGGGTGTTTGTCCCACTGATATTAAATTTCGCCAATTCCGGATGGATCAGTTACGAAAATTATTACAATCCTTTGATCTGGATGGTGTATGGATGGACTATGTACACTGGCATGCGCAGTTTGAAGAACCGGAACCTATACTTCCTGAAACCTGTTTCTGCAATTCCTGCCTTTCCAGATTTGAAAAAAGCGCTGGTATCAAACTGCCTGGAAATACTATTGAAGAAAAGGCCCGTTGGATTTTAGGCAACAGGGAAACGGAATGGCGTAACTGGAGATGCCGGATCATTCAATCATGGGCAAGGGAAATTCGTGATATCATGCGGAAAGAAAAACCAGCTGCCCTGCTTGGGATTTACCATTGTCCCTGGGATGATGAAGAATTTGACGGAGCTAGAAGACGTATTCTGGGTCTTGATTATGACATGTTACGGGACATTGTAGATGTATTTTCACCAATGGTATATCATGGAAGAATGGGTCGAGATCCGGGTTGGGTTAAAAAAAATATAGAATGGTTTTGTGATCGATTGAAAATTGAAAAAGATACATATCCAAAGGTATGGCCGATAGTTCAGGCATATGACGATCCATATAAAATAACACCATCCGAATTTGAAACGGTACTTAATGGAGGCATGGAAGCTGGCTCATCGGGGATCATGATGTTTACCAGCTACGCAGTTGCAGCTCAGGAGGAAAAAATCAGAGTCATGCAAAAAGTATACCTTAGGGAAACTAAATGATATTAAGTAATCGATTGACATTTTCAGGTTTGCAGGGATGGCCATGTGTAGTGATTGCAATCAATGAGTCCGATTGCTACGAGTTAAAATCCATTTTCAAATTCCAGTCAATCGGGAAGACCCTCCCAAACGATTTCATAACCGTAGCGAATGGATTTACATATCTGTTTGTGTATTTCTTGTAAATATCAGATATAAAACAGGTACCAGAATTAAGGTCAACAGAGTAGAGACCAATAATCCTCCTATGATAGTCCAGCCCATTGGTGCCCACATAGTACCTCCCCGTAAGGTCAACGGCAGGAGGCCACCAATAGTAGTAAATGTTGTAAGGATAATTGGGAGAAACCTGGTTTCACAAGCTATTTTTACTGCATTCAGGATAGTATAACCATCCTTGACAAGCGCATTTGAATAATCCACCAAAATGATCGAGTTATTTACAACTATTCCAATCAAGCTGATCAATCCAATAAACGCCGTAAATGAAAATGTATTTCCTGTAATATATAACGCCAACACCGAACCTATGACTGCAAGAGGAATAGCGGTGAAAATGATCAATGGCTGTGTGAACGATTTAAATTGCATTACAAGGACTGCAAAAATAGTTATCAGGGCGATAAGACTCGCTTTTTCCATGCCACTGAAACTTTCACTTCGACTTTCAATTTCACCAGTAAATTTATAACGATATCCTTCAGGCCAGGGATAATTTTTCAATTGATCGTCAATTTTTTTGGCAATGTCATTCAGGTTATAACCTTTCATGATATCAGCTGTAACTGTAGCATTTCGATCCAGATTATAATGAGTAATAATGCCGGGTGATTCCCGAAATTCAAGCCCTGCTAATTGTTTTAATGGAATCATTCTATCGGTGACTGCTGGAACATATATCTGATCAAAATCGGTTAGTTCATTACTGTTCTTAACAGGTAAACGAATGACAATATCATATTCCTTGCCTTCCTCATCCCTGTAAGTGGAAACATGGTATCCTGCTATTGAACTTCTAATCGCTTTATCAATCTCCACTATTGGTACACCAAATAAACTGGCTTTATCCCTGTTTATATTTACAAATAGATCTGTACTTTTATGACTTAGTGGATTATTTATATTTATCGTCCCATCACTTTTTCTTACAAAACCTTCAATATCATTGGCGATTTGTTTTAGCACGTCCAGGTCATTTCCCATTACTTTTATTGCCAGTGGAGCTTCTATGGGCGAACCCTGTTCAAACTCTTTCAGTTCAATTCTAACCCCCGCAACAAGTGAAAAAAATTGTCTTAAATTTTTTACGAGGAGGTCATAGTGTTCTGCATCATAAAATGCTAATTCAACATATATTTCTGCAAAATTTTTCTGAAACCGTTTTGGAAAAATATTATAATAAATACGCGGATTTCCATGTCCTATATTACTGGCATAATGCCTGATTTCGGGAATGGTATCAAGCACTTTTTCTATTTTTCTTGTAAATTTATCAACACGATTGATGCTTGATCCCTCAGGAGCCACAATCCTGATCATAAATTGTGGTTTTTCAGCTTTTGGGAAAAAACTCACACCAACAAAAGTAAATAATACTGCAGCTCCCATCAGTAAAATAAATGAAATACTTATTACAACCCAATGATGGTGTAATAAGTAATCCAGACCTTTTCGATAGGGCCCTTCGATAAAATTTTTAAGTGTATTTTTAAAACTGAATGTCCATTTACGCTGATAATGCTTATCGTATTTTTTAAGAAAGAGCATGCTTAAATACGGAGTGAGTGTAAGTGCTATTACTAAGGAAGCCATCAATGTAAAAATGACTGTAATTGGTAAGCTCTGAATGAATTTGCCCGCTTTATCAGGCATGGCGATAATTGGAATAAAAGCCAGAACAGTTGTAGCAGTGGCACTGATAACGGGCCATCCCAATTGAGTCGTACCTTTTATAGCTGCTAGTTTATTATTTTCGCCAAGTGTAATGAATCGCTCAGTATTTTCAACAATAACAATGGAATTGTCAACCAATAATCCAAGTGAAATCACTAAAGCAGCAATTGTAATTTGCTGCAGCCCGAATCCTGAAATATCGACAAAACCAATACCGATTAAAATAGAGCATGGAATGGCCATCATAACCAATAATGATGCACGAAAACCGAGCGACAAGAAAATTACCAATCCGACTAATATAATTCCACCCAATAAATTACTCAGAAAATTATTCATTCTTGTATCAACACTTTTAGACTGATCAAACACCGTAAATAATTTTGTGTTTTGCCCGATGTTCTTGTTATAGTTGGTGATAATTTTATTTATCTTATCGGTAATGTCATAAATATTATAATTCTGCTTCTGTTGAACAGAAATAAAAATTGCACGATTTCCATTATATCGGGCAAAGTACCTGTTATCTGCATAATCAAAGCTTACTTCAGCGATGTTTTTAAGATATACGATTTGCCCCTGATAGGATTTAATCACTGTATTTTGAATTTCATTTAAATCGGTAAATGAACCGCTGGTCTTAACATTATATTCCATATCTGATAGCTGCATGTTACCTCCAGGAATATTGGCATTGTTGCTGAGTATTGCATTATTGATGTCATTAATTGAGATATTCATCTGTGCCATTTTTTCCATTTGTATGGAAATTCTTACCTGTTGTTCTGGTACTGCCATGATTTCAACACGTAATACGCCCTCGATTCTTTCAATTTGTTTTTTCAGTTCATCAGCTATACTATTTAATCCGCTGTAAGGTGTAGATTCAGAAACTAATGCAAGTTGCATAATGCTAACATCTGAACTTCGCCATCTGAGAATTTCCATTTGATATATATCGTCAGGCAACTCATTCTTTACACTGTTTAACTGTTGCAATACTTCTTCATACTTATCGTTTGCATCCGTTCCAAAATTGAACTCAATCGCAACATGAGTAATTCCATATTGAATGGTTGTTTCTATTTTCTTTATATCATCCAATTCGTTTAGGGCTTCTTCTATGGGAGTGACAATTAGTTCTTCAATATCCGTCGGATTTGCTCCGGGATAAACAACAATAATACTTGCTCCTGGTAATTGTAAGGGAGGATCCTCTGTCCGTGGCATTGTTAAAAATGAATAAATGCCCATTATTAATAACAAAAGGAAAATAACAATTGTAAACTGATAATTTTCTATGGCAAGCTTTGGTAATTGCATGTCAGTGATAACTTGGCGATTAATTACATAACAGATTACACATTCTATTTTGAATATATATCATCCAATGGTTCAACAATAATCCGGCTATCGGTGCGGATATACGGCCCCCCTTCAATTATTAATGAGTCCCCTGCAGAAATCCCATCCTTAATCATTATCCCTTCCTCTTCTATAGCATATATTTTAATATTGCGTTTCTCCGGATGTCCATTTTTCAACACATAAACCTGACCTGTTTTTCTTTCACCTTCCATCAAAGCTTCATAGGGAATTATGGGCAAACTTAAAGTATCAGTTGGATAGATATAAGCAGTTCCAATTAATCCATTTACTGGGTTTTGTACTGAATCAATCAGGGATAGTTCAATTTCATAAGTTCCTGTATATGGATCCGCCATTGCGGCTATTTCGCTGACAATTGCTTTTACTTTTTGTTCAGGGTATGCATCAAAAAAAATATTCGCGGAATCCAGCAATGATAAATGGATCCTGTCTTTATCAGTAACACTTGTGCGCATGATCCACTCACTTTCCGTAGAGGCTAAATAAAGTACAGGATGCCCTGGGGCAATAATCTCATTTTCTTCTGCCATTTTTTTAAGTATCAAGCCGTTTGCTGGCGCAAAAATGTTTGAATGTTTCAAATTAAACTCAGCGATTCTTAAGTCAGATCTTGCTACTTCAAGTGCAGTGGTTGCATTCTGGAATAATTCCAGTGTTACTACACTATCCTGATATAAATTTTTTGCTCTTTGATAATCTCTTTCCGATTTATTTACTGAAAGCTGAGCTTGTTTAACCTTAGATTGAATTTCTGAAAGTTCCAACTGAGCCAGCAACTGTCCCTTTCTTACATTTTCTCCTTCTTTGACTATAATTTTATTAATGATACCACCAGTTTTGAAACTCAACCTGTACTCTAGGCTCGAAGTTAATTTTCCTGAAGTTCTTATTGAATTATTAACAATATTCTTTTTGATAATCAGATATTTAACATGAATAAAATTTTCAGATTTTTGATCTTTGTTTTGAATACATCCGGAAAATTTTGTTAAAATTATAATAGCCAGTAAAAAACTGTAATTAAGTCTCATACTATTCTTATTCAATTGTACTTTCCAGTGGATATAAGCATGCCACACGTTCAAGTGCAGTATATTTTATGATATGATCGTAACGGGTTAATATTAGATTCTGTTCTGAGTTTGTCATACTGGTTCTCGCATCAATGAACTCAAGGAGATTAGCCTGCCCTTCCGAATATTTTTTTTGTATTATCTGAAAAGCTTTCCTTAGCGCAATCAACTCATCGCGATTTGCTTTTATCCTTTCAAAAGATGCCTGAAGATCGAAATATTTTTCAATCACTTCCAGAGCTATCTGCTTTTCAGATTCACTCCATTGATACGTAACCATGTCACGATCAATTCTGGATTGCTGTATTCGAGCATTATTCTGCATACCCGAAAATAAATCCCATTGCAGTACCAGCGACGCCAGGAAAAAATCATCCTCAGGAGAAATAGAATAATCAATCCCTTGTATCCCGTAATCGACGGCACCGAATAATCTTGGCAATTTATTGAATTTGTTCATTTTTTCCTGATAATCTGTTACAAGCTGATAATTTTTTAATGCTATTAATTCTTCCCTACCTGATATCGCCATAGATATCAATTCTTCAGGGCCCGGAACAGAAATATCTTTTTGAATCGTCGTATCTACTAAAATTTCAGTATCAAATTCACGATTCAATAAAAAATTAAAATAAGCAGCCGTTGTACGATGAAATTTTTGAGCCTCGGCAACACGCTGATCATGATTGCTCAATTCCGATTTTGATCTATAAACTATGTCGATCGTTACCTTATCATTTTCAAATAATTTTTCATTTACGCGAATATTTTCTTCCAATAAGTGACGGGTCTGATCATACAACTCAAGTATTTCAACTGTCTTCAAATAATCATAGTAAGCCGTTTGAATCTCGCTTATTAAAAATCGTTTATAGGTATCCAGATCTGCTTTCTTAACCTGGCTAAGTGCTGTATGGATTCGTGTATTAAAATAGATCTGTGGATTAAAAATAGGTTGCATTAACTGAACCTTGGTTTCCTGTTCGGTAGGTCTGTAAAAAAAGAACTGTTGATTACTGATCTGAGGAAAGATATTCGATTCAGTAATTTCATTTAAAGTCTGATAAACCGGGTTTAACAAATCTCCTGCAGGGAAATCAATGGTGCGACCTCCTTCAGCAATAGTATACCTCGCATTGAATTTTATATATGGGTAATATAGTCCCTGCGCTTCTTTTTTTTCATATAAACTTTTCTCATACATACTGTATTTTTGTTTCAAAGCAAGATTATTGTCAAGAGCATCTGAAATATATTGTTTTAATACACTTGTCTGACCAAACAAAGTGTTATAACAAAAGAAAAATACCAATGTCAATCGCATACCGAACTTGTTATTTATCGAGAAACTGTTCCATGCTGGGCTATTTCAAGATGAGTTCCTAAAATATCGCCGACCTTTATTTCAAAAATGTTGAATATATGCTCATGATTATTGATAACCATTAGAACACCTAACATTTGCGACCATAAGGTAGCCGTCAAATGACTTTCAGGAATGTCATTCCTTATTGATCCATCCTTAATACCTTGTATAACGCACTGTTGTACAATACTAATCGGTGATTGATTCTTCACATAATTTTCAAATGCTTCCTTTCCGATATTCAACTGTTCCATATTACTGCTTTGTATTTCAATAAACAGTTTAAAGTAATCCTTGTATTTATCTGAAAACCAGATAAATGCGCGGCCAAGAGAAATCAATTGATCTTTTCCTGTTTGATCGTCAGAAATATTTTCCTTCATAATGGTATTTAAAATAGCTGCCCCACGCTGAAAAATGGCAAAACGAAGGTCTTCTTTACTTTTGAAATACAGATATAATGTTCCCTTACTTAATTCCGCTATTTCAGCAACCTCTTCCATGGTAGAGAATTCAATCCCTTTCTTAAAAAAAACCTGCTCCGCCGCATCAATAATATCATTACGCCTTTGTTCCTTTTCTCTTTCTTTCCTTTCAATTATACCCATATAATAGACAATAATACTATGCTTTGGTAAATTTAATGACTATAAGTCATTTTTTCAACCAACGTTAAATTTATTTATATAGAAATTATATGTTATCGAATAATATTGCCAATTTGAATCTGATAGTATCCTTTAACTGAGGAACCTTCTGTAAAAGGTAAGTCAATGTATTTGAACAATTTGTATTAAAACCTTACATAGTTTGATTACTTTTTATTTATACTTGGTTATACTTGTAAAAAATCCTTATTTCCGATTCAGAAAAGTTTTAGATTATCTGAAAATCCGATGCGTGACGACGAAATAAAAACCGATTCTTATTTACATCAATTTTTACCGGATCCCTTGCAACTACAGGAAATTGAAAAGGAATTCGATTTACCTTTATCAAACAAGAAGAAATTGAAGTTAATACAGAGAATTATATCGAGTTCCGAAAAAAATATAACACCTGAAAACTATAATGACTATGCGAATTGGTTAAGTAGGATTGTTAAAAAAATTGATTCGATCGCAACAAAACCATCCGAAAACAATGCATTTTTCAGCCGACATGATAATATCCGGGATTTTGTCATTAATATGCTTAAATCAGCTAAAAAAGAATTAAAAATATGCATGTTCACGATCAGCGATAATCCTATTGCTGAAACCATCGCCGGATGTCATAAAATGGGAATACGTGTTCGAATCATTACAGATGACGGAAAAATATTTGATAAAGGCTCTGATATTTATTCACTTGATCGAATGGGTATAAAAATAAAAATTGATTCATTTAGAAGTCTTATGCATCATAAGTTTGTGCTTGTTGATAATCAAAAATTACTTACTGGCAGTTACAACTGGACCAGGACGGCTTCAGATGTCAACAATGAAAATGTACTGATCACTACAAATAAGAGAATTGTAAAAGCCTATAATAAGGAATTCAAGAGGTTATGGAAAGAAATGAAACCATTGCCACATTAGAAGAATAATCAATCCAATAGTGATCAAAAATCGCCATTTTATTAGATTTTTTTTAAAACATGTATCAATCGTTCAATATCCACTTCTGAATTATACATAGAAATTCCTATCCTCGTAGTACCACCTTTTTCCTGTAATCCCAAAACTTCCATTGCTTTTTGCGCATAAAAGTGTCCATCCCATGCTGCGATTCCTTCTTTTGACAACATATGACAAACATAATCCGGGCGTAATTTTTCATGGATAAATGATATTGTTGGTGCCCTCTGTAAATTACCATAACCTGGTCCAATAATTTTAATTTTTTTTATTCCACTTAGCTCCTGATACATGGTTTTTGCCAAAGCCTGTTCATGGGCATTAATATGTTCGATTCCCGAAAGAATATTTTCTCTAATGGTCTTACCCTCCCCTAAAGCTGATATAAAAGCCACAGTCGCGTTAACGCCCGTCAGTGAAGCATGATTAAGTGTTCCGGTTTCAATTCTATATGGGGCATGTTGTTCCTGAGTACTTAACCGATCAACCGGCAAACTATCTAAAACTCCTGGTTTCGCATAGAGAAAGCCCAAATGAGGACCATAAAATTTATAGGAAGAACATAACAAAAGGTCTACTCCTAATTCACGAACATCAATTGGAAAATGAGGTACATAATGAACAGCATCAAGGAGTAACATGGCACCTACGTCATATGCCAATTGGCGACCCAACCGTACATTATTAACTGTTCCAATGGCATTGGATGCCATTCCCATCGCAATTAAACGTGTGTTTTCATTTACCTTGTTTTGCATATCCTCATAATCCAGTACACCCTCCTGTAATAATTTCACCTCCCTGACTTTTACTCCTGATTCACGTAATGTAAGCCAGGGACCCCTGTTGGCTTCATGATCAAGCTGAGTAATGAGTATCTCATCTCCTGCTTGAAGCTGTCGTGATAATGCACGACTGAGTGCAAAATTGATGGTAGTCATGTTTTGCCCAATAGAAATGGTATGAGGACCTTCGGCTCCTAATAATGCAGCAATGTTTTCCCTTGCTGCTTTTATAATATGGTCAGTTTGGCGTGATGTCTGAAACTGACCATGCGTATTTGAATTATAATACCGATAATAATTGCTAATGGCCTTGATTGCCCTACCGGGCATTTGTGTTCCACCCGGTCCATCAAAAAATACGATCTGTTTATTATTGATTTTACGTTTGAGTGCCGGAAACTGTTCCCTTATGTTATCTAAGGTAATTTTTTTTGCATTCATCTGAAATAGATTAAGATAATGAGTAAGTTACTAAAATAAAATCCATATAACCAGTGATTTTCACAGTCTGTTTTTCTGAGTCATGCATTTTCCAGCTGCCTGATTTTTCAAAGATTCTCTTTAACAGATTTTGATATTCGGTAATATTAAAGTGTGTTTTTTGGAATATCTTATTAAATTAAAGACGATTAAATATTGATGAATCAAATTTTTTTTTATTCATTGACGATTATACTCGTATCAATCAAGGTCCAAAGTCATTTAAAAAGAATTTATTTTATTAAAAAATTTACTTATGTCCATAAAAATTCTCAAAGCTGCAATTCTTGATCTAGATGGCGTCATAACCCATACGGCATTGATACATGCTGAAGCATGGAAAGCAATGTTTGATGCGTATAATGAAAAAAGAAAAAAGGAAAACAAGGAACCTTACGATGAATTTTCAATTGAGGAAGATTATATCGAATATGTTGATGGAATGCCTCGATATGATGGAGTAAATAATTTTTTAAAATCAAGAGAAATAAATTTACCATGGGGAAGCCCTGAAGATGAACCTGAAAAAGAAACCATATGCGGTTTGGGTAATTTAAAGAACGAGATATTCCTTAAAAAAATCGATAGTCAGGGGGCTAAAATCATTGAACCAAATGTAAGGATTGTGAAAAAATGGAAAAAAGCCGGGTTGAAAACAGCCATCGTGTCTTCCAGCAAAAACTGCCGCCGTATATTGCGATCAGTGAATCTGGAATCACTGTTCGATGTTCGCGTTGATGGATTGGTGTCTGTTGAACGTAACCTGAAAGGCAAACCGGCTCCCGACATTTTTCTCGAAGCGGTTGAAGATCTTGGATTTGGTCCGGATGAAGCATTGATAGTGGAAGATGCACTTGCAGGAGTAGAGGCTGGCGGCAAAGGTAATTTTAACCTAGTCATAGGAATTGATGATGGCAGTAATGCTGATAAAATGAAAGATTTCGGTGCCAATACAGTTGTAAAAGATCTGGAAGAACTGGATTTTACTATTAAGTCCGGTATGGTGAATCATACTGAACTTCCAGATGCCATAGAAAATTTTGAGTCTCTTACAAAGGAATGGCAAAAAATGGAAATTTTTCTTTTTTTAGATTATGATGGCACCTTATCACCTATTGTAAGGGAATTTGATAAAGCATATCTTGCTGAGGACATGCGGGAAGTTATACATAATGTTTCGAAAGTTTGTTATACGGCCATAGTGAGCGGGCGTGGCATGGATGATGTACGGAACAGGGTTAAAATTGATCATTTATACTATGCAGGCAGTCACGGATTTGAAATATGCGGACCTGATAATTTTTATTATGAAATAGAAAAGGCAAGGAAACTAATTCCCTCCCTCGATAAAATAGAACAAGCGCTAAAGACAAGTTTGCAATTCATTGAAGGTGTAAAATTTGAACGTAAAAAATTTGCCTTAGCGGTACATTATCGACAGGCAGCAGAAGATCAGGAGGAGAGTGTTAAAATAATTGTTGATGACGTCGTGAAAAATTTTGATGATATAGCTCAGGGACGGGGAAAAAAAGTGATTGAAATCAAGCCAAAAGTGTATTGGCACAAAGGAAAAGCCATCAATCATCTATTAAAAGTGCTTAATGAAAGAAATGCACCCGCTTATGTTTTATATATTGGTGATGATATTACAGATGAAGATGCCTTTATGCAAATCAGGCAGGGAGGGGGTATACTTGTTGGCGATCATGGTGAACAAACTTTTGCCAGATATCACCTAATAGATGTAAATGCTGTACAACAATTTCTTATAAAAATGACGAATAATTTAAAATGATATGTTATGGATGGATGGAAGGTTGTATATAACAAATACTTACCAAAAGAAGAACCATTAAGAGAAGCACTATGTACATTAGGAAATGGCTATTTTGCAACACGAGGTGCTTGTGAGGCTTCTTCTGCAAATGATATTCATTATCCCGGAACTTACTTTGCTGGTGGATATAACCGCTTACGATCGGAGGTATCAGGAAGAATCATTGAAAATGAAGATCTGGTTAACTGGCCAAATTGGCTCGTATTGAAATTCAGAATAGGTGAAGGCCCATGGTTTGATCTGGATCAGGTAAAGATTCAATCTTATAAGCAGGAGCTTGATCTGAAAAAGGGAATATTACAAAGAGTTATGGTATTTACCGATACTGAAGGAAATAAATCAGAATTAATTTCCCGTCGGATCGTACACATGGATAATGAGCATATAGCAGCTATTCAATGGATCTTAAGACCCTTAAACTGGTCGAGAAATATAATCATTAGATCAGGTATCGATGGCAGCGTATCTAATAGAGGTGTTAGAAGATATCAGGCCCTCAATAGCAGACATTTCAATGTTGTAGACAGGAGCAAGTTACACCATGAAGGGATATATTTAAAAGTGAGAGCAAGAACTTCTGAAACCGTACTGGCACAGGCGGCCGTAACTAAAATTTTTATCGATGATGAAGAGGCAATAGTTCACAGAAATATAGTAGAAATGGAGGAATTTATTGCCGAAGACTTTGAATTTGTTGCTATTAATGGCCAGGAAATCCGTGTTGAAAAAATAGTTACGATGAATAATTCCAGGGATCATGCAATTGCAAATCCATTGATCGAAGCTGAAAAAGGCATTGAAAGAGCAAAGGATTTTAATGATTTGCTGATTTCCCATCAGAATGCCTGGAACGAACTCTGGGACCGTTGTGATACAGTAATCGATGGGAATGGAGAGCATCAATTGATGCTAAGATTACATATTTTTCATGTTTTACAAACTACATCTTTTAATACAACCGACCTTGATGTTGGAGTACCGGCTCGGGGATGGCATGGAGAAGCATATAGGGGACATATATTCTGGGATGAACTTTTTATTTTTCCTTTTATGAATTTAAGTGTTCCTGAAATCACAAGAGCCCTTTTGAGATACCGATACAGAAGGCTACCCGAAGCACGTTATGCCGCAAAAAAAAGAGGTTATAAAGGGGCTATGTTTCCATGGCAGAGCGGAAGTGATGGTCGGGAAGAAAGCCAGATAGTACATTTAAATCCAAAATCCGGGAGATGGGTTCCAGATACAACCTTTTTGCAAAGACATGTCAATGCTGCTATTGCCTTTAATATCTGGCAATATCACTTAGTCACGTGTGATATGGAATTTCTTTCATTTTTTGGAGCTGAAATGTTCTTTGATATAGCCCGTTATTGGGCAAGCAAAGCATCTTATAATCCGGAAAAAGGCAAATATGAGTTGCAGCACGTTGTGGGACCCGATGAATATCACACGAAATATCCTGATTCAGATTCAGAAGGCATAAACAACAATGCTTACACTAATATCATGGCTGTATGGACCTTAATGCGTGCACTGGATATTTATCATGTAATAGATGAAGCAACAAAAAGAGAATTGCTCAACAAGTTACAGATGGATGGCAATGAATTTGAGAAATGGGAGAAAATCAGCAAAAACATGTTTATCCCATTTATTAAAGGGACGAAGATCATAAGTCAATTTGAAGGTTTTGAAAAATTAAAGGATTTAAATTGGGCTAAATACGAAAAGAAATACGGTGATATACATCGATTAGACCGTATCCTTGAATCCGAAGGAGACTCAGTCAATAATTATAAAGTGGCTAAACAGGCTGATGTCCTCATGTTATTTTATTTATTATCAGCTGACAGACTGATTGAGATATTGAATCATCTTGGATATACATTTAAACCGGAAAATATTCTGGACAATATCGAATATTATTCAAAAAGAACTTCACATGGTTCTACATTAAGTAAGTTGGTATTTTCCTGGGTTACTGCGAGATCTCACCGGGATGTATCCTGGGAAAATTTTCAGGCAGCCCTTCAAAGTGATTTTAAGGATATTCAAGGTGGGACTACCCCTGAAGGCATTCATCTGGGTGCAATGGCTGGCACGATAGACATTGTACAACGATGTTATACTGGCTTGGAATTGCAAGAAGGAGGGCTCTCATTCAATCCACACATACCGGATAAATTAAATAGAATCAAATTCAGATTAAGGTACCGTGGGCATTGGCTTGAATTAAATCTTGATAAAAAACAAATTAATCTTAAAAGCCTGGGTGGTGGCGCGGATAAAATTAAAATTCTGGTAAATGGAAAAGAATTTCTTCTACAAACAGGAAAAGAAATCACAGCTAAATATATTTAATCTTTTGATAGGCAGCAATTACTTTATCCATAAATGCATTATTTTCTTCTTTAATAACCATTCGAGTAGGATCCTCTTCGAACCATTTCACTGTGGATTGTATACCTTTAATAAATGGAATAACCGCTTTATATTCAGGGACAAATGATTTGATTTTTGTATTATCAAAAATAACGCTAACGGCCTTGTCGCCTAACAGATTCCCTACATGAAATTCATCAAACTGGCTGATAAAATCAGACGGTATATGAACCATAATTGGCTCCTCTCCTGCTGCCACTGCCACCGCTTCATATATCTGGTTCCATGTGAGTATCTCATCCGAAGTTATATGAAATGTTTGGCCAATTGCTTGCTGGTGACCCAGGAGACCCGTAAATCCTATTGCAAAATCAGCTGAATGGGTAATGGTCCACAAAGAAGTGCCATCACCATGGACAATGATGGGCTTTCGCTGGCGAATTCTGTCAATGATGGTAAAATCATCCCAACTCCCAATTGCTACAGGAATAACAGATTCGTAAGTGAGCGAAGGCCTGATAATGGTCATCGGAAAATCGTTATCACGAAAAGCTTTTTCTAAATACTCTTCGCAATCAATCTTATCCCTGGAATATTGCCAATATGGGTTTTTTCGTGGTGTTGATTCAGTTATGATAGGATACAATGGGGGCTTCTGATAAACTGATGCGGAACTTATAAAAATATACTGAGATGTTTTTCCTGAAAATACCTTAATGTCTCGATCGACATCCTCAGGAAGGTAGGCAATAAAATTGACTACCACATCAAAATTCTGATTTTTCACAGCCATTTTTAATGAATCGATATCATAAGCATCCCCATGAATTTGCTTAATCGATTTTTTAAATAAATCATGTGATTTGCCACGGTTAAAATGATAAACATCATATCCGGCTTCGAGTGCTAGACGAGTACATGCTGTTGAAATATTACCTGTACCTCCAATAAATAAAATTCTCATTTTATCAGATATTTATAAAAACGTTGTATATAGAATCATTTTAACAATAATAAATATTCTATTACTGATGCGAGAAATTTTTGGTTTTCCCAACTTAAATATAATGTAAACAATGTGATTTATTAATTAATCCTTTTAATTTTGGCATCCTATTAAGGAATGCTTAAGAAAAATCTTTTTAAAAATTTACATATATGGATAACAGAAGAAAATTTTTAAAAACGGCCGGAGCCTTTGCTGCAGGAAGTATTATTTTACCCTACGGCTGTTCTCCCAGAAAACAACAGGAAGAAACTGAAACCGGCATAGAAACATCCCAAAAAACAATCAAGGATGTTGGTGTTCAACTTTATACTTTAAGGAATGATATTGATGAGCAGGGCTTAAAACCTGTACTGGAGCGAGTAGCAGAAATCGGATATAAATGGGTCGAGGGTTTCGGTTATGAAGAAAGAAAATTTCTTGGAGCTACACCAGCTGAATTTAAGACCATGCTAAATGATCTGGGAATGCGCATGCCCAGTGTTCATTCAGTAACTGAAGTATCTTCAGCAGGAGGGAAAGATGCTATCATTGATCAGATGAAAATCACAGCCGAAGACGCTATTGCTACTGGTGCTGAATACCTGGTCTGGGCTTTCCTCACTGAAGAAGACCGGCAAAGCCTGGATGATTACAAAAGACATATTGATACATGGAACCAGTTTGGTCAGGTATGTAAGGATGCAGGTATTCAGTTTGCTTACCACAACCACGATTTTGAATTTGATTCTTTCGATGGCATTAGAGCCTATGATATGATCATGGAGGAAACGGATTCTGACCTGGTGAAATTTGAACTGGATCTGTACTGGATCACAAAAGCCGGATATGATCCGGTAGAATATTTCCAGAAAAATCCGGGAAGATTCCATTTATGGCATGTGAAAGATATGGAACCGGGAGAAGAACAATTTTTTGCCGAAGTGGGCAGTGGAACTATTGATTTTAAAAGAATCTTTGATGCCAGGGATACAGCTGGGATGAAATATTTCTTCGTTGAACAAGACGATACTAGAAGAACACCACTCGAGAGTATAAAAATGAGTTTTAATTATCTTCAGGAAGCTGATTTTGTTTCATAAAAAAAGTCCGGATTTACCGGACTTTTTTTAATCATCGAATTCAAAATTCAGTATCAGCTCAGACATAATCTGAATATCATCTTCCCGCTTAAGGTTCCTTTCTAAATCCCGCGTATTATCCGTATAGGAAAGCTTTTCACATTTTCGCATCACGGGCAATATTTTTTCCAATATCAGAATACGATCATAATGATCGCAATCACCTGTAGATTTTAATTCGAGGAGTCCGGAATTAAAGATATTCGAACATGCTTCATAAAGATTTCTTTTTCGAACCGACTCATATTTGTAATCATTCATTCCACCATAATGAACATTCATTTTTTCCTCCTTAATGTACAAATTATCAATCCGGGTTTTCATGGCATAGGTTTGTTCCCATAATTTGAAATATTCAGTACTCCACGCCTCTTTTTTATCTTCCAGCTGCCTGTAAAAATCATACAGGTTGATCAGGCTATTGTAAGAATCAAGAGCTGATTCATATATATCAAAAAACTCATTTTTTATACTTGTGGATTCATGATTTTCCAATTCAATCAATAATTTCTCAGCGTCAACAATCTTCTCCGTTAATTCTTCATAAGCTTCTTCAATTATGATAAGATCAAAAATGCTGAATAATTCATGAATTTCTTCACCCTCCTTTTTAATTCTCTGAACCTTTATTTTGTATTCCACTACTTTTTCACCCCAAAGCATTTCCTTTTGACTTGTATCACTTTTTTCAATTAAATACGCATTAGCCTGAATCGATATCAATACAATCAGAAAAATGAAATTAAGAATTTTTATCATTTTATGATTTTGATTTTTATTAAAACATCATTCTTGCAATTAAAATTCCTCGAATGGCTGTTTTCTAAAAATGTATGATTGCAAAGAAACGAAATAAAACCAAAAAGAAAGGTCGCATTCTGATTAAATCTAAATATCTAAACATCTGTATATATTACTAAAAAATATTTTCAATTGATAACTTAAATATTTGATATCCTATTGAATCCAAAACTGATGGAGAAGAAGAGTATAAGTGCAAAAAGGTATTAAACCATAGAACCTGCTCTTCTGATGCTTTGATTCTGTTTTCTTGGTTTTTAGTTCTTATTTTTTCAGTAACCTTAATTCTTTCAACCTGAAATCACTCCATTTATCCTCCACCGGTATCATGGTAACGACATTAATTCCTATATTTTCCAGATTGATAGTACCCAGCAACCTTTCTTCGAATAAGGAGATATCACCAGTACCTGAAAATATAAATTCAGTTGATCCTGATTCGGTTTCCAAATTGAATTTGATTTCTTCTGCAGGTGTGGCTGCTAATAAATGAAACTGATATTCTCCTGGCGTATTTACTGTAAACATAAATTCCACCCTTGAACCAGCATCTACCCAATTTTTTATATAAGCATTTTCAGTAAGATCGCTTAAATATGCCTGTTCTCCGTATCCACGATTATGTATGAATCCATAAGCTGCTGGTAAAACGATATGGCCATCCTGATTTTCTGTGGGCATATTACTGATCACATCTATCTCACCAGTTATTTCCATTCGTAGAACGGTATTATATGGATCTGTCATCTGTCCGGATATGTCGATTAAAATATCATCACCCTTATCTTCAAACGGAACTTCAGTCCCATCTCGAACTATTTTGAGACTTTTCACATCATTCCTCAATCCCGGAACAAGAATTTGCTCATTCTCTGGAATATCAAAAACATGCAGATAAAGTATTTGATCGTTTCCTGCGTTTTTCTGTGTACACCTACCCCAAAACAATTTAAAGAATGGACTTGCTGTTGTACCATAAATAGACTCCCCGTTCGATTTCATCCACTCTCCCATTTCCTTCAGACGTTCAATACTGGGTTGTGGAATAGTACCTTCAGCTGTCGGGCCAACGTTTAATAGAAAATTGCCACCTTTACTTGCGATATCGGCAAGATATTGAATCAGGGTTTTAGTGGATTTCCAGTTATCATCATAATGTTTATACCCCCAACTGGTATTCATTGTCATGCACACTTCCCAGTCATAATCAAGACCTGTTGGCGGAATATGTTGTTCAGGTGTTGAAAAGTCGCCATCCCATGGCCCATATAAACGATTATTCTCAATGATCCCAGGTTTTAATTCCAATAATTCATGTAATCTTTCGGCGGCTTCCTCTGTCATACCTATGGGTGTATCCCACCACATGATGGCAATGTCACCATAGTTGGTCAAAATTTCTTTTACCTGTGGATATGCTTTTCCTTCAATATAGGTCATCAATGGTACACGCTCGATTGATAAATCCCAGTGAGGTTCATCATTTCGCATACCCCAATAAGTTCCACCCGGATGATGCCAGTCCTGTGCCTGCGAATGATAAAATCCTAATTTGATATTTTGTTTTTTGCATTCTTTCGCTAGTTCCTGTAAAGGATCCCGATCGAACGGTGTTGCATCAACTATATTATAGGAATTTACTTTTGAATGAAACATCGCAAAACCATCATGGTGTTTTGACGTGATCACAATATATTTCATTCCAGCATCTTTGGCCAGACTGACCCATTCTTCAGCATCGAATTTTACAGGATTAAATTCCTGTGCTAATTTTTCATAATCGCTAACTGGAATTTCTGCACGTAACATAATCCATTCACTAATTCCAGGTATTCTTTCTCCTTCCCATTCCCCGGCTGGAATTGCATATAATCCCCAGTGCACAAACATGCCAAAACGTGCATCCCGCCACCATTCCATACGTTGCTCATCAGAAATTATTTCTGTTTCTTTTTGATCAGATTCAGGTCTTTGTCGACATGAAAAAATGAAAAATACGATAGCAAAAAAATATAAGGTTGATTTCATAATTTATACATTTGATTATTGATAAATTCGTGATTATTATGTGATTTATCAAGTTTTCTTTATATTAATGTAATTTGAAATCTTCAATATTTTCTTGATGATGTTTACTTCAGTTTTTTGAAATTCTGATTATAATTTTTTTATCCATATGCATTAAACATAATTTTTTAAAGTATGAAAAATCAAATTAATCGCACCAGGCTATTTAATGCGAGCTGCATGGCTTTGGTTGTAACAGCTTTAACATTTGCAACCAGGGCAGGTATGATTGATCCCTGGATCCAGGAATTTGGATTAAACGCTACTGAAGTTGGTTGGATTGTCGGAACTGCTTTTTGGGGATTCACCCTGGCAATGGTGATTGGTGGGCCGTTAGTAGATGTAATTGGTATGAACCGGATTCTGATTATTGCCTTTATTGGTCATATTGCCGGGATCGTTCTGACAATCGCTGCAACTGGGTTCTGGACTTTATATATTTCTACATTGTTTATTGGCATTTCAAATGGAATGGTGGAAGCATCATGCAATCCATTGATTGCAACCATATATCCGGATGATAAGACTAAAAAACTCAACCAGTTTCATGTCTGGTTCCCGGGAGGAATTGTTATTGGCGGTCTTATTGTTTATATATTGAATTCCATTGGATATGGATGGAGAATACATATGGCCATCATGTTGTTACCCACCCTATTTTATGGGATAATGTTTTTAGGTCAGAAATTTCCAAAAACCGAAAGGGTTCTCGCAGGAATTTCCACCAAAGATATGTACAAAGCAGTTGTATCTCCATTATTCATTTTTATGGCATGTTGTATGATTTTAACTGCCATGACAGAATTAGGGACTAACCAGTGGATAGCTGCTTTGCTGGAAAATGTTGGCGTACCGGCTATATTGTTACTTGTCTGGGTAAGTGGAATTATGGCTATAGGAAGGCAGGCTGCAGGACCCATTGTACATCGATTATCTCCGAGTGGTGTATTATTATCATCGGCGATACTAGCAGCTATTGGCCTGATATTGTTAAGTTACTCCGACGGATACTGGTCTTTTGCAGCGGCTGCAATTTTTGCTCTTGGTATCACCTATTTCTGGCCAACAATGCTAGGATTTGTTTCAGAGAATGTACCAAACAGTGGCGCACTTGGGCTTGCTATAATGGGTGGAATCGGCTTTCTGGGTGGTGCTATTGCACAACCAGCACTGGGAGGAATTTTTGATGCACAAACATCTCTGGCACTTCCAGAAGGACAAACACTGGCAGCTCTGAGAGAAGCTATAGAGGGTTCTGTTGAAGCCGGTATATTGGATCAGGCTCAACTGATCGGAGGTAAAAATGCATTACGATATGTGGCATTTCTACCCGCGATTTTAACTATTGCTTTTGGTTTCTTGTATTTTACACGCCATAAAAGAAAAGTTCAGAAACTGGATTTCGAAATCGGATGATCCTGGTTTGAAAGATTTTCTGGAAATGTTATATGTACGATTGGGCATACTACCCTAATCAATAACTTAATGATAACTCATCATTTACCACTGAAAAACGTCTGATGGTTCATGGGCTTCGTTCATTATACTATCCATTAAAGAAATTATTTCAGGATATTTTTCTGCAATATTATTAGCTTCTCCGGGATCATTACTCAAATCATATAACTCAATCGGGGCATTCCGGTTTTCTTTTACCCCTAATCGGATCCCCTTCCAGTTCCCAAAACGTACTGCCTGTTTTCCTCCCTGTTCATAAAATTCCCAATATAGATAATCATTTTTCAGCTGAAAATCTTCTCCTAACAAAGTTGGAAGAAAAGAAATACCATCTACCTGATGTTGAAGATTGATCCCAGTCACATCGCAAAGGGTCGGTAATATATCCCAGAACGCCGAAATATGATCCGATGTAGTGCCGGATTTTACTCTATCTGGCCATCTGATTATCATGGGAACACGGATTCCACCTTCGTAAAAATCACGTTTATAGCCCTGATATGGACCATTAGAATTAAAAAAGTCAGGATCTGCACCACCTTCCAGATGAGGGCCGTTATCACTGGTAAATATAAATAGTGTATTATCTCCGATATTCAAAAAATCGAGTTTATCAAATATGTCTCCTACAGCCAAATCCAGACGAACCATCATGGATACAAACGCGGCATGAGGAAATTGTTGTGAACCATAGGGACCTTTCCTGTATTGCGGGCCTTCGTCAACTCCGTGAAAAGGTTCTTCTGGAAATTTGCCCGAAAAATATTGAAATATTGAATCATCAGGAACCAGCAATTCTGCATGTGGAATAGTATAGGGAAGAAATAAGAAAAAGGATTCATTCTGATGATTTTCAATAAAGTCCAGTGCCTCCTTGTGTATTAAATCATGACTATAGGCTCCTTCTTTGCCTTCATCATTTTCATGTAAAAAAACAGTATCCTCATTATGCCATAAATATTCCGGATAATAATTATGAGCTAGTCGTTGGCAATTATACCCGAACCATTCGTCAAAACCCTGATTTACTGGATCCCCTTCAGATCCGGGAGCACCCAGTCCCCATTTTCCGAAACCGCCAGTCACATAGCCAGCCTCCTTTAAATATTCTGGTAATATTTTAATGCTTGATGGAATGGGATGTTGACCTTCAGGTTGTGCCTCCTTGTTACCCCGTATAAAAGTGTGACCAGTATGTTCACCAGTCATTAAGGAAGAGCGTGATGGTGCGCATACCGTACTACCTGAATAATGTTGAGTAAATAACATTCCTTCAATGGCAAGCCTATCAATATTCGGTGTATTAAACTTCTGCTGTCCGTAACAACTAAAATCTCCATAACCGGCATCATCTGCGATTAATAGTATGATATTTGGTTTATGAAGTGTTTCACTGGTTTCCCGGTATTGCTGTTTGCAATAAAAGAGAAAAAAGGATAGCAGGATAAGTGATTGCGCAATAGTTTTCATAGATTTTTATTTTTATGCCACAAAGACCGCCCAGAATTAGTATCAATTCAGGAGATACAACACCAGGTAATCACAAAATTTCAATATTATTCATGGAGTCTTGGTGGCTTAATAATATACTGTACTTCATTCATAATTCTAATCTAAATTTAATTAATTTAGAAGCGCCAATCCTGTAACCAGTTCATCAGGTTCTCAGTCCAGATACTTAACTGGGGATGATCCTTAGCCATTCCCACCCCATGTTTTCCTTTCGGAAATACATGCAGTTCCACAGGTACCTCATTCCGCACACAAGCCTCTGCAAAACTGATGCTGTTAAAAACAGGAACCCCCTGATCGTCCGCTGTGTGGAAAAGAAAAGAAGGTGGAGTATTTTCAGATACCTGATGGTTATTGGATAATTGTCGAACTATATCCGGATCCGGATCTTCTCCCAAAAGAGATTTTTTGGATCCTTCATGTGAATATTCGTCCATAAATGAGATCACAGGATAACCCAGGATCAGGCGATCCGGATGGGCACTGAAATGATCGACCAGATCGTCTTCTGGTTCGGTATACAATTCAGGCTGGGTTGCCACTGTGGAGGCCAGGTGCCCACCCGCACTGAATCCCATAATTCCAATTTTCCCAGGATCAATATTATATTTCTCTGCATCCCTGCGAAGGACCCGGATGGCCCGGGCGGCATCTGAATATGATCCCGGGTATCGATCAGGGAAAACCCGGTAAGTCAATACTACACCAATGATACCATGAATAGCAAAAAGACGTGCAAAAGGTTGTCCCTCATGAGGTGCCTGAACATAATATCCACCCCCCGGACATATCAAAATGGCAGCAAATTTCTTACTCTCATTATCTTCCCCCCTAACGGTAGGATAATAGATCTTGATTTTAGGTCTGTAATTTTCATTGCTGCCGTTGTTCTCAGAATTATTTCCCCATAAATATATTTCTTCATCCTGAAATACAGGATCTGGATCAGGTGGCTGATGAACAGTATTGGCAGTTATTTCTCTGTGGAAAAAACCTAAAGTTCCTGCCGATAAAGCAGCCTTACGTAAAAACTGTCTCCTTTTCTGATTTTTCATGATGGTTTATTTTTGCTACCCAAACGCCAAATAATGAAAAAGACACGTCAATGAATCTTGTAGCACTGGTGCCTTGGTGGCTATACTTGTACAATTATTTTACTTCAATCCAACCGGCAAATCCTCCTCCTGCTGCCATTTGAAGTTGCAGTCCATCCCCTCCTTGAATCTGTTGATTACCAATATCCACATTAGATGGATTGATGTCCGCATCACTTGCATCCCTGAAATAGGTCAGCTTAAACGATCCTTCAGGCAGGAAATCAATTGGTACTACAATTTTACGTGGCTTACTGTTATTCATCGCCCCCAGATACCATCGATCGTTACTTTTTCTTGCCATTACAATAAATTCACCTACTTCACCCGCTAGTACCCTTGTATCCTCCCATGTGGTTGGGACTTGTTTCAGAAACTCAAGACCTGGTTGATTATGATAATGATCCGGATGATCACAGGCGACAGTATATGGACTGAAATAAATCACAAACATGGCCAGCTGATGGCAACGGGTGTTCATTACCATTGCTGGTGCACCTGCCTGAAATTGCTCAGGAGTCACGTTGAGAAATCCTCCAGGAGTATAATCCATCTGTCCTGCCAACATGCGGGTAAAAGGTAAGGTTACATTATGATCAGGTGTGATTCTGGAAGACCATTTTGTATATTCATTACCCAAAACGCCTTCTCTTGTCAATAAATTGGGATAAGTTCTGCTCCACCCTGTCGGTTTGTAGGCGCCGTGAAAGTCAACCACCAGCTGATGCTCGGCTGCCTTTTTTACCACCTTATGATACCAGTTTACCATTTCCTGATCATCTCGTGCCATAAAATCAATTTTAACGCCGGCAATCCCCCATTGTTCATACAATTGGAAGGCTTCTTCCATTTGACGCTCTGCATGGTCCCATAAAAGCCAGAGAATTAATTTGACATCTCTTTCTTTAGCAAATTCGAGAACATCAGGCATATTAACATCTGGATTAACCGTTGTAATATCCGCATCAGGATTGGCTTTCCATTCACCATCAGTGATGAAAGGAGGTCCGTACCAATGCCAGTCAATTAACATGTACTCCCATCCCATATCAGAAGCTAATTGTATATATTCCTTAATAGTTTTGGTATCCATTTTTACTTCACCACTCCACCAGTGATCCCAGGCACTGATACCAGGTTTAATCCAGGAAGGATCATCAATTGCACAAGGATCATTGAGATTATTGATGATCTGTGATTCAATCAGTTTTCCCGGTGTTTGGCTAATCATCACTACGCGCCATGGTGAAATAGCGCCTGGTTTAATTTTTACACATCCATTTTGATCCGGTAATGGAGAAAGGTTTGAAGAAAGTGTAATAAAATTACTATCAATATTTGAATCGTCTTTTTTTAGATACATCCCCGCCCAATCCGTTAAATCCGCCTCCGTAACCGCGGTATAAATTTGATTATCCAGATAAACCAAAAAAGGCAAACCAATGATTGAAGAATTTTGAATATCAGCTATATTCATGGGCAAGAATTCTGACTCCTGATGCGTAGCATAGGATCCGTAATCCGCTGCCCATATTTTACTACTTCTTGGAAATGAAAAGCTTGTTCTTTCCTCTATCAATAACAACCAATCTCGATTTTCATAATTAGGAATAAATCGTTTCCAGGATTCAGGAATTTTATACCTGAAAGCTATACCATCATCATAGGCCCGAATAACAAATTCAATTTCACGATCAGGAATTGTATTTTCTTTGATGCGTAAATTAATTTCATTACAATGATTGACCACTTCATTAAACTCACCAGCAACAGGTTGCCACCTGTCATAAATTTCGATTTCTTTGACATCCAGTATCGATACATCCTTCCCAAACACAAGTGCCTGATCAAATTTCAGAGCAAATGAAGATTTTTCCAGGATATTTTTCCCTTTGTAATAAACAACATATTCAATGCTTTCGCCCACTATTATCTGACACTGAACATAGGTATCGGGAGAACTGAGGTTATAAACTTGTGTAAAAGCATTAATTGGAAAATAAAAAGAAAATAAAAACCATAAAAAACAATATTTTTTCATCATATTAAAAAAATTATCTCAGGATGTAAATTAAAAAAAATACCAAGAATTACATTCTAGTAATCAGGAAAAAACTTTTTCGAATGCTTCCGTAACCTTTTGCTTTAATATTTTCAATTTTTCAATAGGGTCACCTGGTCCCAGGGTTTCCAGTGGGAGGTATCCGACATAATGATGGTCTTTAACAATTTGTAAAATTTTAACATAATCCGGAGTAACGGCTATCCCATCAATATAAATCTGTTCCTTAATTTGCCAGTTAACGGCATACTGAATCACCTTTTCTATTTCTTGATAAACATTTTTATCTCTAAAACTACCAATATCTAAATGTATCCTGAACCATGGAGAATTGACTTTTTCTATAATTTCGATAATTTCATCACTGTTTTTTATAAATTCATTATGGTTTTGAAGGGCAATGATTACGCCATGATCGGATCCGATATCGGCGCATCTTTTAAAATCATCGATCATCCAATTAAAAGCGCGTTTTTTTTGATCAATTTCATTTATCGGGCTACCTGCAAAGATACGCATTACAGGTATGCCCATTTTCTCTGATGCGATTGCCCAGTTTTCGATCAATTGGATATCCTGTTGCCGTTTTTTATGGTCAGGATCAGAAAAATTATTCCGAATCCCAGTTCCACTAATTTCCAGACCGGCATTAAATACCTTTAATTTAAAATCATATAGGTATTCATCTCGGGGGACATCAGGATAACCAGGAAAATAGTATGCCGTAGGATCTATTGCCGAATATCCCTGTTTGGCACAATATGTGATAACATCTTCAAGTTGAAGAACACCTGACTGTAATTGATCATTGAATGAGTATAAATTTAAGGACAATTTAGGCTTTCTTATGATATCCTGAGAAGTATTATAGCTATTTAGTGATGATTCTGATATAGATGAAGGTATAAATGGAAATAAGGATAACAATTTTAAAGTATGGCGTCTGGATTTTTTCATGGTTAGGAATTAATGCTTATAGAATATACTGGATCATGGAAAAAAGATAAAATAAAATTATAAATATTTCGAATTTAACATTATTTTTGATTTACACAAGCACTACCCTATTTATGAAAAGATACAATAAAGTTGCTTCAAGTTTTCTTTTTTCTATTTGTTTCATTCCACTGTTCAGTCTTATTCAATCATGTTCCAGTTCAGAAGAACTTACCAATCCTACTAAATTAATCGTTACATTGGTTGATTCGCCAGCTGATTACGAGGCACTCAATGTTGATATTAAAGAAATCAGTCTTAAAACTTCTGGATCATCTGAAAATCAGGGATGGATAACCCTGGATGGATTTGAACCAGACGTATATAATATCCTTGAGTATACAGGAGGACGTGAACTTTCACTTGCGGATATGACATTTCCCCCAGGAAAAATATCACAATTAAAACTTATGCTGGGACCGAAAAACACATTGATAATCCAGAATTATACATCAAGTTTATTGGCTCCCGCTAGTGCAGCCGATGGTCTTATAATGAATGTGGATATAAACGTAAATCAGGGGGAGACACATTATCTTAAATTGGATTTTGATGCTTCAAGGTCGGTCGTTGGACTTGGGAACACTGGACAATTGATATTAAAACCCGTCCTTCGTTTATTTTCTGAAACTGACACCGGTAGCTTAACAGGCAAAGTGCTTCCTGACAATGCGAGTGTTTTGATAAACATCATAGCGAATAATAAAATTATAGCGTCCAGTTATGCTACAGAGAATGTTTCTACATTCCTGATCCCTGGAATTAATGAAGGAACCTACCGTGTTTCTATGGAAATAAGTGACAATGATAAACAGAAGTTCTTCGATAACATTGTTATAGCCAATGGAAAAGTAACCAATATGGGGACTATCACACTGGATAATTAGTAATACAAGTTTTTAATTTTCAGGTTATTAAGTTATTATAATATTAGATTTTTATAGTCGGTTTGATCTACAATTAGTGTGGTTCAATCATTTTATATTACGGCAATTCAACTGATAAACGACCAATCTTTCTTTTCGAACAAGGCTACAATCTTTACAATCACTTCAACTGCTTTCTCCATAGATTGTATAGGTATATATTCATATTTCCCATGAAAATTATGCCCTCCTGCAAATATATTGGGACATGGTAATCCCATATAGGATAATTTAGATCCATCAGTTCCCCCCCTAATAGGTTTAATGATCGGCTTAACTCCAACTGCATTCATCGCTTTTTCAGCAATGTCCACAATAAATTTCACTGGTTCGACTTTTTCACGCATGTTGAAATACTGATCTTTTAAATCTACCTGAATTCTTCCTTTGCCATATTTTTGATTGATAAAATCAGCACAGTCCATTATCTGCTTTTTTTTCCATTCGAATTTTTTAGCATCATGATCTCTAATGATATACCTGAAAGTTGTCATCTCCACATGACCATTCATATCAATGAGATGAAAAAATCCTTCATATCCCTGTGTATATTCAGGTCTTTGCTCAACAGGCAACAATCCATTAAATTCCATCGCAATATGGATGGAATTTATCATTGTATTTTTAGCAGTTCCTGGATGAACATTTCTGCCCTGTATCTTTACCGTAGCCATAGCAGCGTTAAAATTTTCGTATTCAAGTTCACCAATTCTCCCACCATCAAGCGTATATGCGAAATCTGCTCCAAATTTATTTACATTAAATTTATCAGCACCTCTGCCAATTTCCTCATCCACTGTGAATGCGATCCTGATTTTTCCATGTTTTATTTCCTGGTGATTCAATAAATATTCCATCGCAGTTAGTATTTCAGCTATACCCGCTTTGTCGTCCGCCCCGAGAAGTGTGGTACCATCAGTCGTAATTAAATCCTGACCTACATACAATCGGAGATCAGGAAAATCCTTTGGGGATAGTATAACCTGATCTTTTTCGTTGAGCGTAATTTCATTCCCATCAAAATTTTTTACTATCTGTGGATTTACATTATTGCCAGACATGTCCGGACTGGTATCCATATGCGAAATAAAACCAATCACAGGTACATTATTTTTGGTATTTGAAGGTAAGGTGGCCATGATATATCCAAAATCATCCATCTCAACTTCTTCAAGTCCAATTTCTTTTAATTCTGCAACTAATATATTGGCAAGATCAAATTGTTTTTTAGAACTGGGTGTTGTTTTGGATGCCTCATCAGATTGTGTATCAATTTTGGCATAAGTTAAAAATCGATCGACTACAGATTTCATAATCTACATGCTATAATAAAATGATTCATTCAATATTAATCTCAACCTATTTATTCAAAAATAAGTTGTAAGATGCTTGTTAACAAAAATTTTAAATGCAACTGTCTATTATTTTTATTATTTTTCCCGATTAAAAACAATACATAATGACAAGTTTTCGCATCAGGCCCAGATTTAAGCAGTTAAGAAATGAAAAACCGGAAGAAATTGAAAGTGCTTTGAAAAAGAAAATTCAAATTCGAAAGGATGAATTTACCGGGGTATTTATGCAAGGTCATATAACTATTAAGATAAATCAGCATAACCGGCATATCTGGTCTCCTCAATTAAATTTAAGCCTGGAACAAACAAACGAAATTACTATTATACGCGGATTATATGGTCCTAATCCAACAATTTGGGCCATATTCTTTTTTGGATATGCTGCCCTTGGAATTATAATATTGATTGTGGGAATGCTTTTATTGTCACAGTATATGCTTGGACTTTCAACAGATCTATGGTGGGTCATTCCTGTGTGTGTCGCAATTGCTATATTACTTTATTTTATTGCGCAGACTGGACAAAAAATCGGGGCTTCTCAAATGTTTGACCTGCATCATCTTTACGAAGAAACCGTCGGAGAGAAAGTTAGTATATTGTAAATAAAAAACGAACCATAAAGGTTCGTTATTAAGAATATAGATAATAAATATAATATGTTCACATCTGATTTACCAGCTTACACCAGGTATCCCGGTCTTTTACTTTAAAATTCAGTTCTTGTCCGTCCTTTTTTACAATAATTAAACCATTATTAGAAAAAAAACTTGTTTTAAAAGGCAATACTTCACGAATATCCGCTGGTTCAATTTCTTGGTCCAAAGAGCTCAGTTCAGTTTTAAAGTATATTCTCTGGTTTGTCAAAATCAATTTTCCGTCAATCTTTGATCCATTCAAATAACTTGAATTGCATGCTTTCACAACTATTTCGTTTGGCTTAAGATCGATTTTCATGATTAAAAATATTTATTTTAAAAATCTATTTAATTAAAAGGCGCATTTATTATGCCAAAAAAATAAATTACTAACAATCAGCTGTTTACGAATTGTATATCTAACATAAATTGATTTTAGTGTCCGAAAATGAAAATTGGTTGTCCGAAATAAGACAAATACATCTGTTTTTTTTAATATATTTGTATGGGTTGTATAATAAGGAAAGATGTTGAAGATCAGGTCGGTAATTTTATCCGGAATATTTTTTATTCTTTGTATTCTCGAATCGCAATCGCAGATCAATTTCACCTCAAGTAATCTTCCTATTGTTGTCATTAATACGAATGGACGGACAATTGTTGATGAACCAAAGATTCCGGCAGTAATGGGAATTATTGATAACGGTCCAGGTCAGATCAATTCAGTTTCCGACTCTTTTAATGATTATAATGGAAACATTGGCATAGAATTAAGGGGCTCCAGTTCACAAATGTTCCCAAAGAATAATTATGGAATAGAAACCTGGGATGAAAACCTTCAGGATACTTCAGTATCAATACTTGGCATGCCTGAGGAAGAAGACTGGGTCCTCCATGGACCTTACAGTGACAAGTCGTTGATCCGAAATTTGTTGACCTTTAAACTGGCTCGGGATATGGGGAGATATGCATCCAGGACCCGGCTATGTGAACTGATGCTTAATGGAGAATATTGGGGCGTATATGTATTTATGGAAAAAGTGAAACGTGATAGCAGTCGAGTCAACATCAGTAAATTAAATCCGGATGAAATATCCGGTGATGATATTACCGGAGGATACATAATAAAAATTGACAAATTTGATGGTGGCAATAGTGGTGATGGATGGCCTTCTCCTTACCGACCACCAAATTATTCTAATCCCAATCAGCAAATTTATTTTCAGTTCGATTACCCGAAAAATGATGAAATAGTGCCTCAACAAAAGGCATATATACAGCAATTTATTACTGATTTTGAAACTGCCTTGCTAAGCAAGCCCTTGGATGATCAGGTTTCTGGGTATAAAACATATATAGATATTGGATCTTTTATTGATTTTGCAATCATTAATGAAGTTACCAGAAATATTGATGCATACCGGTTAAGTACATTTCTGTATAAAGATAAATCCAGTCAAGGTGGAAAGTTATTTATAGGACCCATCTGGGATTATAATCTTGCATTTGGTAATGCCGATTATTGTCTTGGCTGGTCCAAAGAAGGCTGGGCCTGGGATTTTAATAATATCTGTAATGAAGATTTCTGGCTTATACCCTTCTGGTGGCGCAGGTTTATGGTTGACAGAGAATTTACAACCCTGTTAAAAAACAGGTGGCTTGAATTGAGAAATGATATTTTCAGCACAGCAAACATTCATGCATACATAGATTCGGTAACATCTGTATTAAACATGCCTCGCTTGAGGAACTTTCAGAGATGGAATATTATAGGAAGTTATGTCTGGCCAAACTGGTATATCGGAAATTCATATATCGATGAGATCAACTATTTAAAAAGCTGGATCTCAGAACGTATGCTCTGGCTTGATGATAATTTTGGAGATATTTTGACATCGCTTGATGGATTATCAAGTCATCAAGATCAAATCAGAATGTATCCGAATCCCTTCAATGATAAAATCATGTTGGAATTTATTAAACTTCCCCCTGGAGAAGCTCAGTTTGAGGTATTTAATGCTTTAGGCCAAAAAATATTTCAGGATAGGATCATGATTATTGATAATGCTCCACATATAGTATGGGACGGTAATGACATTGAGGGTCAAAAAGTACCGGCAGGTATATACATTTCTATTGTTACAACAGTTGATAAGATAATTTATAAATCACGACTCATTAGATTCTAGGTCCCAATTAGATGTTATTTCCATCGCACAGTGTTTTTCATTCAGTATGGAGCGATATTCATCTTCTTTTTGTTATTTTTAATAAGCGGACTAAACAAAATCAAATTGCAAGAAAATTCTAAATTATCAAACATCGTATCCCAATTTTTGGATGTTAATAATCAAAGCCAGATTACTCCTATAAGCACTGGTTTAATAAATGACACATATCTTATTGATTTAAAGCAAAATAAAAGTAAATATATTCTGCAGAAGATTAATAAAAATGTTTTTCCGGAACCTGAAAAGGTGATGAAAAATCTTATAAATATTACCAAGCATTTGCATCTGAATGTGGATAACAACTATGAATTGCTCACATTAACAAAAACCAAAAACGAATCAAGCTTTTTAATTGATGATGATGATGAATACTGGAGATTATATAAATATATTGATCAAACCCGAACAGTCGAACAAATTTCTGATCCTAATCTAGTCTATGAAGCAGCCAAAGCATTTGGAAATTATATTAAAAGGTTGGTTGATCTGGATCCGAAACAAATATTTGAAACCATTAAGTATTTTCATAATTACAGGAATAGAGTACAAAAGCTAGAACAAGCTATCCAAAAAAATGCATACAAAAGATTAGCAACATGTATCGAAGAAGTCAAAATGGTTAAAGAACGATTACAATATATAGATCAATATTATTCTCTTAAATTACCTGTACGTATTATACACAGCGATACGAAAATTGACAATATCTTATTTGATGATCAATTAAAAAGGGCTGTTTGTGTGATTGATCTTGATATTTCCATGCCTGGATCTATTTTATATGATTTTGGAGATATGGTACGATATAATACAAACTCGACAAAGGAGGATGATCCAAATATTGATCAGATCAATCTCAACAAAGAAATTTTTCATTTACTTAGTTTGGGATTTATAGAAGAGACATTTTCCATTTTAACAACAGTTGAGAAAGAAAATCTGCTACTCGGAGCGAAGTTGGTAATCCTTATTCAGGCTATTCGTTACCTGACGGATTATTTATCAGGTGACATTTATTATAAAATACAATATGACTCACATAATATAATACGTACCAAAAATCAATTACATTTTTTAAAATGTGTAGAAAGAGAAGAAAAGGAATTATTAAAAATCATCAACTCTGTATATTTTAAGATGGATAATACTAATACGTAGTTTTTAGAAACTGGTAATATTTATTTTCTTGAACATAATATTCAAGGAAAACTTTTTGTTACTTATTTTTGTAGCCATATGGTTATAAAAGATAAAATGAATTACATTCAGCCATACATTTCTTTTTTAAATACAGTTTTGCTGTCTTTTTTTATTTAACCAGATGAAAAACAATACTTATTATACACTAATTACCGGAGCGAGTCAGGGTATTGGTAAAGCCTTCGCTTTTGAATGTGCGAGCAAAGGAATGAATCTATTTCTGGTTGCTCTTCCTGATCATCATTTATATACACTCGAAAAAAAAATAAAAGAAAGATATGAAGTTCAAATAATATCCTTCGGCATCGACCTGACATCTCCTGGAGCTGCCAGAAAAGTTTATGAGTTTACACTTGATAATTTCATAAATATTAATTTTTTGATCAATAATGCTGGATTTGGAACAAGTGGAACATTTGAAAATTCGGATTATGATCTCAATACGAAAATGATCCATTTGAATATTCAGGCGCTGGTAAGTATTACACATTTTTTCATACATGATCTAAAAAAGAATTCACCGTCTCATATTTTGAATATGAGTAGTATGGAGGCTACTTTACCCTTACCCTATAAGTCTGTTTATACTGGAACTAAAAATTTTATTTACTCTTTTTCTTTAGCCATAAGGGAAGAGTTAAGAGGTTCCGGTGTAAATGTAAGTGTATTGTGTCCTGGTCCAGTACTTACCAACGTGGAGGGATTTAGACGTATTAAATCTCAGGGATCAAAAGCTAAATTAATGATTAAAATGCCAGAATATGTTGCAAAGAAAGCTATGAAAAATATAATCAAGGGAAAATCAGTTATCATACCCGGGTTGTTACCCTATTTAATTGTGAAAGTAAGTAAGTTATTTCCAACATCAGTTAAAATGAAAATCCTCGAACGGGTGTTTCGAGTATATAAAGATCAGGAAGCAAAAGATGTTGAAAGTATGATTTCAAGTGGATCTTAAAGGAAATTTAACAGGTTTGCCGGTTGAATTGGACTCATATATGGCATTAAAAATTTCAACTGTTTTTCTTCCTTCTTTTCCAGTAACCATTGGTTCTCTCTTGTCGATTATACTTTCCAGAAAATCCTGAAGTTGCAATTGATGGAAATATATCATAGGATCTACCCGTTTAAAAAAATCTTCATCTTCCTTTTTCCAAATATCATGTAATGGTTCCTCTTTGGGGATTGTCCATAGATCGTTATATGGAGCTTCTTCAATAGTTGACATTCCAGCTATAAACATGGCTCCGCCATCAGTTTGTACACCCAAAGATGCACCGTTATCGCCAAAAATATGAATTCTACCATATAATGCCGGATCCTGTGAATTACTTGCAATTATATTACCGAAAGCTCCGTTTTTAAATTTAATTACAGCAAGCGCAGTATCTTCAACCTCAATGTAAGGATGGTTAAAATTGCTCCAGTATCCAAATAATTCATCTATTTCACCCATATACCACTGTAATAGATCAAGTTGATGAGGCGCCTGGTTTACAAGAACACCACCGCCTTCCAATTCCCATTTTCCTCGCCATGGATCGCTATTATAATAATCCTCTCCACGCCAACCAAATAAGGTTACTACACCCAATATAGGTTTGCCAATTTTTCCTTTTTTAATCGCATCTTTAACACGAATAACGGGTTGATATAATCGTCGCTGGCTGATCATTCCAAGATTCAATCTTCTTTCCTGTGCCAATCCGATCATCATATCACAATCCTCTAGTGTTACAGCTAAAGGCTTTTCAACAATGACATGTGCCCCAGCTTTAAGGGATGCAATTACACAATCCAGATGAGCAGGATGTGGTGTGCAAATCGTGACAACTTCTATTTTCTCTTCCTGAATCATCCTTTCAATGTCGTCATATGCCTTAATTTCATATTGGTCAGCAAAATTTTCCGCTTTTGGTTTTTTCCAGTTATATACTGCCCGTAAATTATTTATTTCAATATTTTTTAAAGCTCTGGCATGTAAGTGGGCTACTTTACCGGCTCCAACAATACCCGTAATTAATTTTTTCATGAATCAGGGAGTTAAAATCACCTTTAAAAATCCTTTTTCCTTATTGTACAATCTTTCAAACCATTCAGGGCCTTCAGATAAAGGTGCAATTTTTGAAATAAGTAAATCAGTTGAAATTTTTTTGTTTTCAAGTAATTTTAAAGCTTCAGGATATTCTCCACAAATAGCACAACTTCCCTTTATTGTAATTTGTTCAGTTACCATTTTCTGTAAGGGTACTTGAACTGAAGGAGTGATATTACCAACTATTACAATTGTCCCACCTTTTCTGATGTTCTCAAAAGAGATATTTACTGTTTTTTGTATTCCAACAGCTTCCAATACACAATCAATTCCTCGAAATTCTGTCTTTTGTCCAACAACGAAGGGTATGTCATCAATTTCAGGATTTAATACAATTGATGCACCTAATTTCAAGGCTAATTTAAGCTTTGATGGTTCTATGTCTACTGCAAAGATTCTATTATATCCTCTTGCCTTCAATACCTGTACAATCATCAATCCTATAATTCCGTTTCCTACTACCATTACATTATCATCTGGATTGCTATTACTGAGGTTTACAGCGTGTATGGCTACTGCAATTGGTTCTGTCAATGATGCTTCTTCAAAACTCACATTTTCAGGTATTGCATGTAATATATGTTCCGGAAGTATAATATACTCTGCAAATGCACCATCCTGTTTGTATTCCTTGCATGATACACCTAATACTCTTCTATTTTCACTTAAGTTATAATGGCCATGCCGTGTATACCAGTCATCTAAATTATAAATGGTAGAATCAAAGGTTACACGATCGCCAATTTTCCATTGGCTTACACCTGAGCCTACTTCATGTACAATTCCTGAGGATTCATGTCCCATAATCATTGGAGGTATTCTTCTGCCTGAAGTACCATCATATCCATGTACATCGCTTCCGCAGATTCCAGTTGCTTTAACTCGAATCTTAACCTCATTAACATCAGGAACAGGTTCCGGAATATCTTTATATACCAGTGTTTTATATGATTCCAACACGAGGGCTTTCATAGATTAAAAGGATTTATTTACCATTCATTATCATTTTAAAGGATATTTGATACAGATGTATCAACATTCTTAAATTTCTATTATTTTTAAAGAAAAACACAATGAAAAACCTTTTAATCTCAATTTCACTTTTATTATTATTTTCTATGTCTTATTTAAAATCATCAGCTCAAAATTTATTTGATTTCCTGTATGTGGGGACTTACAACGAAAAGAGTAAACCTGGAATTTTTGTTTTCCATTTTAACAGAACAGACTATTCACTGAAATTAATACAGTCGGTTGGTGGTATGGATAGCCCATCTTTTTTAACTATTCACCCAAAGGGTCAATTTATCTATTCCGTTAACCGAAATACGGTAATTTCCGGGAAACGCTGGGGATCGGTAAGTGCATATTCAATTGATAGAAAAAGCGGAATACTTATTCATTTGAATGACCAACCAACATTTGGTTCGGAATCATGTCATATAAGCATCGATTCAAAAGGAAGACTTGCTTTTATTTCAAACTATTCAACTGGTAACGTAGTTGTTTTTCCAATAGTTTATGATGGGAAATTGGGTACAATTACTGATGCACACCAACATACAGGAAAAAGTATAGACATGAATCGACAAAAGGGACCTCATGCACATTGTGCAATGCTTTCACCCGATGACAGATATCTATATGTTGCAGATCTGGGAATTGATAAAATAAAGACATATGAAATTGATTATCAGATTGGGAAGTTACTCCCCATACCTGAAAGCGATGGAATAATGAATCCAGGTGCTGGTCCCAGACATATAACATTTCATCAAAGTGGAAGATTCGCTTATGTTATCGAAGAACTTGCATCATCGATATCCGTTTTTTATCGGAATAAGAATACAGGATCGCTTCAAATGATTCAGCACATTCCAACCATCCCTCAAGATTTTACAGATACAAATTATTGCGCTGATATTCATATTGATCCAAGTGGACAGTTTTTGTACGGCTCAAATCGAGGTCATGATAGTCTGGCCATATTTAAAATTAATCAGGAAAATGGAACGCTGGAAAATATAGATTATCAATCAGTATATGGTAAATGGCCTCGAAATTTTCTTATTGATCCGAAAGGAGAATTTGTTTTTGTTGTCAATCAGAATTCCGATAACCTGGTAATTTTTAAACTCAATAATAAAAATGGCAAACTTGAAAAAATAAGTGATAATACAATAATTCCCAAACCCGTTTGTGTAAAGATTCTGTAAGGTATTCATTTGTTTTTCTCGACATGAATTCTTGGAAGTATTATTCCAGAATAATGTAAAGTAAGAACTTAATTAATAAAATTTTTGTTTAACCTATACCAAATAAAACTACTTAAGGAAAATTTGTAATTAATTTAAAATTATAGTAATAATTAATAATGAAAATTTACAGTACCGCTTTTAAGGATTCTGAAATGATTCCATCAAAATATACTTGTGACGGTGAAGATATTTCACCTCCTATCAATTTTTCAGAAGTACCTGAAAGTGCCAGAAGTCTTGCGCTGATATGCGTTGATCCCGATGCTCCATCTGGAAAATGGGTGCACTGGTTAATATATAATATACCTGCGGATATGTCAGAACTAAAAGAAAATGTTGCTAAGAAAGAAAAACCGGAAGGAGAAATATTACAGGGTATAAATGATTTTGGAAGAATCGGATATGGAGGACCATGTCCGCCAGGAGGTACACACCGTTATTATTTTAAATTATATGCACTTGATACCATCCTGAATCTGGAAGCTGGAATAACTGAAAAAGAATTATTAAAGGCAATATTTAATCACAACATTGCTGAGACACATTTTATGGGCAAATACAGTAGTTAAGCAAATCAGTATATGAAACCAACTATTCATAATACTACATTTGGATCCATTACTATTGAAAGGAAAGAGTATGATTATGATGTTATTATCGGGACGGAAGGCGAAGTTAATAAAAGGAAGAAAAAATTGTCAAAAGCCCTTTATGGAACATCTCATATGCTTTCAAAGGATGAAGTAAAATATGTTTATGAAAAAAGCATAGAAAAAATGATCATTGGATCAGGTCAATATGGTATGGTAGAATTGTCAGATGAGGCTGAACGATATTTAAAAAACAAAAATTGCACTCCAGTTATTTTACCTACACCTGAAGCTATCAAATACTGGAATGACTACAAAGGGAAGGCAGTAGGACTTTTCCATATTACTTGCTAAGAAAATCCTGTTATATTTCATTCTGTTGGTAGATTTTCCGGATCTAATCTTCTTCCGGCACTCGAAACAGCAGCTATATTAAAAAATCCGACTACAGGATCATCTGAAGTTGTATTATTCAAATTGGTGGGAACATTTGATAAGGGTAATGCAAAAAGTTCTGCAAAACCACCCGGACGGTCAGTCTGAATAGCTAGCTCATTCAGAAACAAAAATGCCTCGTTACTGATGGAATGTATTTCTACATACAAAGAATCACCAGGTTCATAGGGTGATAGAAAATTATCATTCTCATCCTGGTCAAAGGGATTGACACCATCCCGGATCGGCTGAATAAAGGTAATCCCGTCCACTACACTTCCGGAAGTGAATCCAGCATCAAAGGCAATATTGATCTCACTCGGCTTATTCAAGAATTCTCCGTTTTTATAGGATCTGATCCAATAGGTATCACCGGGACCTAACAAATCGATGGCGTATACTCCTGCAAAATACGAATCAGGGAAAAAACTATTACCTTCCTCAAACCGGAAATTAATGCTGTCAATATCGGGAACCCGGTTCATGGTTGTAAATGAATTATAAACTGTTTCTCCCACTGTAACTGTCAGTGTATAGGTTTGTCCAATCTCACCGAAAACAGAATCCTGATCGTCCGGTTCCCAGAAATATTCTCCTGCAATAGTTTCCGACTCAATAAATTGATATGTTTTTCCGTTAGAATCACTTATTGAAACATCGGCTCCTTGCACACCTGGCAGTACCTGCGCCTGAAAGTAAGGCAAAGACATCTTGACCTTTATCAATTGCATTTCAGGTTTATTGTTAATCCATGCGTCGATCACCGTAACGGGATCGGCTTGGGGTAATTCCGGATAGATCACATCTTCACATGCTAACAATATAGCTATCAGAAGGACTAAGGGTATTATTACGTGGTTTCGCCTCTTCATAAATCAAAACTTAAAGTTATAGGATACTGCCGGGATAATGGTACCAATTATTGAAACACGGGTTGCTGATGTAGGTATGGGCTCACCTGCTACCGGGCGGTCAGGACCATTGGAAAAATATATCGAAAATGGATTTCTTCGTGCATACAGGTTGTAAACACCAAACACCCAGTAATCTTCATTTTTCCTGAGTTTCCCATTCTTTTTATACTTCTTACCCCACAAAGTTGCCGAAATATCCAATCTGTGATAATCCGGAATCCGGATATTATTTCTTCCACTGGAGCCGATATAGGGCACCAGATATTCCTGAATATTATACCTGGAAGTCGGAAAAGTAGTGGGAGTTCCTGATAAGTAAGTGAAATTTGCAGAAAAGGTCCATCGTTCATTCAGATCATAAAACCCGGCAATTTTTAAATTATGCAACTGATCGAAACGAGTAGGATACCAATCTCCATTATTAATTCCATCCACTTTTAATTCTGTTCTTCCGATCGTATAGCTGATCCATCCATTCAATTTGCCTGTATTTTTCCTGAAGTAGAATTCCGCACCATATGCTCGTCCAACACCGGAAAGCAAATCACCCTCGAGAAATTCATTGATCAACAGGTCCGCCCCGTCAATATACTCAATCTGATTTTTTGTATCCCGGTAATATAATTCAACTGAAGATTCGAAGCTGTTATTTTTACCAAAATTTTTAAAGAAACCCATGGCGTACTGATCTCCTCGCTGAGGCGCAATATTATTCGTACTGGGGGTCCAAACATCCAGAGGATTCGAGGCCGTTGTATTTGAGATCAAATGAATATATTGGTTTATTCTATTGTAACTGGCTTTAAGTGAGTTGTTGGTATTCAGCTGATATTTTAATGATATCCTGGGTTCCAGATTGTAATAATCCTGAATTACTTCGAAGTCATCAAATCTTTCTATAGATGTTACCAATTTCCTATCTCCTGGCTCAAGGGTTACATACTCGTATTTATTTCCAGGACCAAGATACAAAAATCCGGATCCTCGTAAACCATATTGAAGGGTTAACGCTGATCCTATATCCAGTTCATTACTCAAGTAGATGGCTCCCTCGAGAGCGAACTTTTTATCCAACGTTATGTTGGCTATTTCCCCGTTACTCACTCCAAAAGCATTTGCCGGATTGAAACGGTAATAATTAAACTCACCACCAAATTCCCAAGCATTATTTGGACTAAGGAAGAATGTCAACTGGGGTTTAAAGGAAATGGTTCGGATTCTCGATTCCCATTCAAACTTGTCGAGATCAGTTTCTCCAAAAGCCAGATTATAATCATAATCACTGTATATACTTGTCAGGTTAAAAAACAATCGTTCATCGAATAAATGGTTCCAGCGCACTGTGGCTGTTGAATTTCCCCAGCTGAATCCCTGTTGAGCATCAAACTTGAAAACATCTTTTCCAAAATAACCCGATATATATAAATGGTCCTTCTGACTGAAATCATAGTGGGCCTTCAGAGTAAGATCATAAAAATATAATTGCGCTCCTCCGTCAAGCACGTCGGTAAAAGGCCTTGCCAATAAATCAATATAAGACCTTCTACCCGCAACGATGAAGGAAGATTTATCTTTCACGATGGGGGCTTCCAGGGTTAATCGGCTGAAGATGGTACCTATCCCTCCTTCCGCACCAAATTTCTTCTGGTTTCCTTCCTTCATCCGTATATCTAGGATGGAAGATATTCTTCCTCCATATTGTGCGGGTATACCTCCCTTGTATAATTTAACATCTTTTACAGCATCCGGATTAAAAACAGAAAAGAATCCGAGCAGATGTGAGGAATTATATACAGGTGCATCATCTAACAAAACCAGATTCTGGCCCACACTACCGCCGCGCACATTAAAGCCTGACGCGCCCTCGCCCACAGTACTCACTCCTGGAAGTAACTGAATACTTTTGATGATATCTACTTCACCTAGAAGAGCTGGAATTCTTTCGATTGTTTTTATATCGAGTTTATTGACACTCATTTCAACACTTTCAACATTTTCGTTTGATTTCTCCGCCATAATAACAACTTCTTCCAGTTCTCTATTAACTTCTGCCAGCTCAATATTAATCTCGTTATTTGCATTTAGATTGACCGTCCTGGTAACGCTATTAAAACCTACATATCTGAATTCGATGGTATAGTCTCCAGCCTCAAGTGATATGGAATAATATCCATATACATTTGTAACTGATCCACCTTTTATTTCTTCAACATAGATAGTTGCTCCAATCAGAGCTTCGCCACTGGAGCCATCAGTGATATATCCACTAATGGTATATTTTTCCAAATTTTCCTCCGATCTTAGATCAAAGGAAAATGTAAGACAAAATATCACGATTAAGATCCGGCCAATCATTTAACTTAATTTAGGCTTTTTGTACAATTTACAGACATTAACTTTATTATGTTTGAATTTACAAAATTAACATTGGTATATATCCGAATTTTTTATGATGATAAATGAAATTTTTCAGGATTTGTTTCAGAAAGTTTATTAAGCATTGATTTAATTTTTCAGGCGGTCAAATTTGTATGTAAGCAGTCATTCCAGATCATCCGAAATTATGTCAAAATAATCATCAATATCACATAATCTTTCACTTAGCAACCATAATCTTTGTGCATCTTCCTTAATCAAAGATCCTTTGGATGATTTTTTTGGTTTACATTTATCCCAATATTTTCCGGATATACCTTTAACTTCATCGGAAGAAGCCAGATATATGGAAGTTTCCGCACCTTCTGCCGGGCTCACGCCACTGAGCCTTCGTAATTTCCATGCTAGTCCATGAAACGATATAGTGTGTTTTAATCCAATATTTGTTTTAACAAGTCCTGGCTGAAGGCAGTTAATAGACAGCTTTTCAATAGGTTTCCTTCGTTCAAATTCATAAGTGAATAATATATTAGCTAATTTGGATTGTGCATAAGCCCTTAATCCATGATACTTTCTGGTAAGATTGATATCATTAAAATGCATTTTCCCATGAAAATGCGAATCAGACGCAACGTTGATAATTCGTGGGTCATCAGATTTTATTAATCCTGGAAGTAACTCATGAGTTAAAAGAAAATAAGCCAGATGATTGACAGCAAACTGCATTTCGATATTATCATCAGTGTACGATAATTTTGAATACCATGTGCCTGCATTATTTATAAGAACGTCTATTCTGGGATATTTTTTAATTATTTCGAGTGCTTTAGTTCGAATATTTTTTTGTGAACTGAGGTCAATATCAAAACCATCTATTTGATTATTTTTCGATCCGGATTTTAAATCCTCAATGGTTTTTTCAACTTTTTCCTTATTTCTGGCGATCGTTATTACTGTTGCTCCCTGATTTGCTAAAGCCAGCGCTGTTTCAAAACCAATGCCTGTGCTGCTTCCGGTTACTATGCAGATCTTACCTTTCATGTTTTAATTATTCATTTTCTGACCTATACCATCAACTAATACATTGAGCCATTGTATCTGTTTAATCCCTAAAGGCAAAAAAAGCTTCCAATTTCCTTTTCGAACTGCCTGAAGTTTTTCCCTCTAATAATAATAAAATTCCCTCTATGAATTATCAATAGTTTTACCCAGCCAAATATTTAAAACTTATTTCCCATCTATTTTTCTATTCCTTAACAAACCATGGCCTGTTATTTTTACTAAAGTAGGTAAAAAATCCATTATAGTTGAAAACGAATAGAATACTATTTTTCTGTTAATCATCTTCCGCATAATTCATAATTAAAAAATCAAAGAGACTAATGTCCCTTCCCCATCTTTAGAGTATATTTTAATTTGACCTTGCATGGCTCTCATTAACTGTCTTGATAAAGTCAATCCTATTCCTGAACCCTCCTTTTTGGTAGTAAAGAATGGCATAAAAATATAATCTATCATATTAAAAGGAATTCCTGTACCATTATCTTCAACTTCTATCAATTTTCGTCCATCCTCTTCATATGCACTGATTACCAACTTAGGTGACGAGTGGTTATCCAGCGCATGTACTGCATTTTTTATTATATTTAATAAAATTTGTTCGACCATCTCTTTATCCATGTAGAACTGTAGATCTTTCGGTTTAACCCGAACCATTATTTCTATTCCCTCTAAAAAATTACTTTCTTTCAATAAAGAAATTACACCATGAATTACATCGATGACATTTGTCCTGATAATATCAGGTTTGGGAATATCCGTTATAGTTTTATAATCTTCAACAAATCTGGATAAACCCTGACTTCTATTGTTAATGGCTTTTAATCCGGTGAATAAATTATCTATTTCTTCCTGTGATAATTCCTCTGGCCGCCTGATTTTGCCATTGGAATTAATAAATTTCAATAAGCTTGAGGAAACAAGCTTTATTGGCCCAACAGAATTTACAATTTCATGCGTTAATACCTTTATTAACCGTTGCCAGGCCTCCGATTCTTTTTCTTCAAGCTCGGGTTGAATATTCTGTAAGGAGACCAGCTTGATCTTTTCATCCTGTATATTAAATTCTGATGCCCTTAAATATAGATTTTTAATTTCACTGCCTTCAAATATTTTGAGTACTTCCTGATTTCCGGGGCTGATCTTCTTTAGTCGTTCAGGAAGATCTTCCTGAACCGATCTAAAACCATTTAAAGACGCCACATGAGGAATCTGTAGTATTTTTTTTGCAGCCTGGTTCAATAAATGAACCTTTTCATTTTTATCCCAGGCAATCAAACCGGTTTCCACATGTTTAACAACGTTCTCAAAATACTGGTGTTCTATTTCTTTCTGAATCTTAAGATCACGAAATCGTTCAATGATTGTGTTAAATTCCTGATATATTTCTTTAAAAGGTAGTCTTTTCTGTTTATTAAAAATAATGGAGCTGTCATCAAACTGAAAAGACTGGAGGAATAATAACAAATTGTTATTTGTCGTGTTTACATATCGGATCATTAACCAGATCTGGACTAGCCATAAAACCAGAAGACTGATCGAGGTAACAACCTTATTTTCCTGATTTATGGCCCATAAAAATAATCCTGAGGTTAGTGCAATAAAAAAAACATGGAGTACAATCCTTATGTTAAATTTGCTTGAGTTCATATTTTTTAATTTTATCGTATAAAGTAGAGCGATTGATACCAAGTTCTTTGGCTGTTTTACTCATATTCCACTCAAATGTATCAAGAGCATTTAAAATGATCTCTTTTTCATTTTCTTCAAGATTAAATGATAATTCGCTTTTTTCAAGCCTTTTTATATGATCCTCCATCAAAAAATCAGATGCCTGAAGCCTTGTGCCTGTTGATAAAATAATCGCTTTTTCAACAGTATGCTGAAGCTCCCTGACATTCCCCGGCCATGAGTATTTTTTCAATTTATTGATAGCCTGCTCAGTTACTGACAATTCTTTTTTATATTTATTTCCATAAACACTCAAAAAATGATCGATAAGAACTGGTATATCATCCTGTCTTTTTCTTAAAGGAGGAAGTAAAATTTCTACCGTTCGAATCCGATAGTAGAGATCCTCTCTGAACTTTTTGTTTTGGATCATTTCAGATAAGGACATATTCGTTGCCGATATAAGTCTGAAGTCAACATCTCTATCCTGGTTTTCACCTATTCTACAAACTTTTTTATTCTGAAGTACTTTTAAAAGTTTGGGTTGAAGGTTGATAGGCAGATTACCAATTTCATCGAGAAATACTGTTCCACCTGAAGCAATTTCGAAACGTCCTGCCCTGTCTTCCCCGGCATCCGTATATGCCCCCTTTTTATGCCCAAATAATTCACTCTCAAACAAATTTGAATGAATAGATCCCAGATCAACAGATACAAATATTTCTTTTGATCGTAGTGATTTTTTATGAATCTGCCGTGCTATTACTTCTTTTCCGGTACCACTTTCACCTGTGATCAATATATTAGCATCTGTTGTAGAAACTTTATCAATAAGTTCATATATATCATTCATAATCAAAGACGGTCCTTTGACAAGGGAAAAATCTTTCTCAATAGCCTTTCCAAGAAGATTTTGGCCAGATTTTAAACGATTTACTTCTTTTTTTGATTGGTTCAACCGATACGCTGCTAATACAGTTGAGATAATCTTTTGTTCATCCCATGATTTTTGAATGAAATCTGATGCCCCTTCCTTCATGGATTTTATTGCAATATCAACATCTCCGAAGGCGGTTATAAATAATAGTGTTACCTCTTCATCCAACTCTCTTATTTTATGCATCCAGTAAAATCCCTCATTACCAGTTTGAATACCTGCCCTGAAATTCATATCCAGCAATATCACATCAAAACGTTGTTTTTTTAACAATGTTAATATCCTGTCAGGTATTGACTCTGTAACTACCAACTCAAAATACGGAGACAATAATATTTTTAATGCAACAAGAAATTCTTCATTATCATCAACAATTAAAATATGTCCATTTTTACTATCCATATCCTCTAAAAAAATAAAATCATAAATTTTATAAAAGTGTAGTAAAAAGGTACACAATTGTTGGAAATTCCAACAACACTTAAATACAATATTTTGCAATCAGCTGAATATCAGTCGATTATTTTTTGGTACTTAAATTGAACAGTTACTATAAACAAATGAGATATGCTCAAACATTATTTAATAATTGCGTTAAGAACTATTAAGAAGCAAAAACTTTTTGCCATCATCAATTCAGTTCATGGCAATCCAGTTGAAGCATTTCCACATGAATAAAGAATATAATCAACATCTAAATGTTCAGATTTAACCTGAAAATAGCGTTCCGAAATCTTCTAAGGAATAAGGGGTATACACTGATCAATCTCGTCGGTCTTTCGGTTGGGATCATGTCATTCTTTTTTATTTTCTTATGGATATCCGATGAACTCAGCTATGATCGATTTCATGAAAAAAGTGATCGTATTTTTCGTATTGACTGGTATTCAGATAATCCACAAACAAGGACTCCCCATCCCATGACTTACGCCATGATTAATGAATTTGCTGAAGTTGAAAATGCCGTGAGTATTACTCCTGTATGGGGGCCAGGTCTAACACAACCTGACCGTCTAGTAAAATACGGTGAAGTCAAGTTTGAAGAAAACAGAATATATGCTGCAGATACCACATTTTTTAAAATATTCTCCTTTCCACTAGTAATTGGAAATCCCGAAAACTGCCTTGTGGATGTTGGATCCATTGTTATCACGGAATCAATGGCCCGGAAATATTTTGGCAATGAAGATCCAATGGGTAAAATGATCACTATCAATTTTGGAATGGATTTTCCATTTCGAATCACTGGGGTGATGGAGGATATTCCACACAATTCACATTTTCATTTTGATTTTCTAGTGAGCTATAATACCATGAAGGCTTATGAGGACGGAGAATTTTTCGAATGGTCAGACTTCGGTCATTATAACTATTTACTCATTCGTAAAGGAACCAATCCCAGAGAGCTTGAGAAGAAAATAGTCCCCTGGATTGTGCAGTATCTGGATTGGCCTGAAACCTACCTCAATCAGCTACTAGATGGCATTATCGCATTTAAGTTAACTCCGATTGAAAAGATCCATTTATACTCCCATATCAAATGGGAATTGGAGGCCAACGGGGACATTACTTATGTATATATCTTTACAGCACTTGGAATCTTTATCCTTCTAATCGCTATAATCAATTACATGAATCTTTCTACAGCCAGAACATCCAACCGAAAAATCGAAATAGGGATTAAAAAGGTAATGGGAGCCACTCGCCGAAAATTACAGATCCAGTTTATGCTTGAAGGTTTAATATCCAGTTTGGTTGCCACTATAATGGCGATTATCTTATTTGAAATTTTTTCGGCCCCATTGGGGAATGTGGCTAAAAAATCCTTCGAATTAAATTATGCTAATCCTTCTATATTAGGTTTCATAGTGGTAATAGCTCTTATCTGCGGTATACTGGCAGGTCTTTATCCAGCTTTTATCCTATCCGGATATAAGGCAAATAATATTTTAAAAGGTCAGGAAACTAATAGCAAAAACAGATCTCTTTTCCGAAATATCCTGGTTATCATTCAATTTGCCATTTCCATTTTTTTGATTATCGGAACCATTACCATTTCAAATCAGACTAACTTTATGCAGCGTAATAAATTAGGATTTAATTCTGACCAGGTCATTGTGATCCCGATCCAGGACACTCTAATTTTACAGAATTATGAATCCGTAAAGGCTGATCTTCTGAGTAATACGAAAGTGCTACAGATATCTGCTGTATCCAATATACCCGGCAGGAGATTCAATCAGAATCCAGTTCAATGGGAAAGTACTGAGGATTCTTATTCCTCTTCTGAGATCAGTGTGGATCATGATTTTATTAAAACATTGAATCTGAAGATCCTGAATGGGAGAGATTTCTCCATAGACCGTACTTACGATACGGAAAATGTATTTATAATCAATGAAGCAGCTGCACAACTATTCGATTGGAAAGATCCTGTGGAGGAAAATCTGATCTGGTATGATGATGATTCTACCCGAACTGGAAAAATAATTGGAGTCATTGAAAACTTTCACTTTCAATCGCTACATACGACCATTGAACCCTTGATCATGTATATTCATCCAGGAGACTTCAATTATTTTATGATACGTCTGGATGCTTCCGGGATCAATGAAACCATCAGTCTTCTTGAACAAAAATTTACAGAATTGGATCCGGCGAATCCTTTCAATTACTTTTTCCTTGATGATGATTTTGCAAAGTTATATATAGCCGAAAAAAGAATGCAACAGGTTTCCGGATATTTTACCATGCTTGCCATTATAATTTCCTGTATTGGTCTTTTTGGTCTTTCAGCCTATTCAGCTGAACGCAGGACAAAAGAAATTGGTATTCGAAAGGTAAACGGGGCCTCAATAGGCAATATAATCCAGATGTTATCTTTTGAATACATCCGTTGGATTCTAATTGCTTTTATTATCTCGGCCCCCATTGGATGGTTTATCATGGAAGGATGGCTGAAAAATTTTGCCTACCAGGTAAATAATTCGAGCTTGATCTATTTGGCGGCTGGCCTGATCGCCTTATTGATCGGTAGTTTTACGGTCAGTTTCCAGTCGTATAAAGCGGCACGTAAGAATCCTGTCGAAACATTAAGATATGAATAACATCATAAATTTATAGATACTGGTTTAAAAGATTTTTTAATATGTCACTTCTCAAACATCATATAAAAATAGCTTTGCGGGTATTATTCAGAAACAAAGCACACACTTTCATTAATATTTTTGGTCTTTCCCTTGGCATGACTGTATCAATATTCATCTTTATCTGGGTACAGGATGAATTGAGTTATAATCAAATGCATGAAAATATCAAAGACATTTATCTTATCCGTTCCTGGTACAGATTCGGTGATCACAATGCCCTGGAAGATGGATCACCCCCTGCCGTAGCACCGGCAATCAAGTCCGAACGGGAAGAAGTGGTTTTTGCTGCGAGGTTTATCAATGGCACCCAAAATTACGTAGTTGAAAAGGATTCCATACAATTTAAGGAAGATTTCACTCTGGCTGATCCCGATATATTCAATATTTTCACATTTAATTTTATTCATGGTAATGCCACCCTTACATATGAGCATGACCAGGTAATTGTACTTACTGAAAAAATTGCTCGTAAATACTTTGGAAAAATTAATCCTGTTGGTGAGTCACTATTAGTTGACAATCAATATGATTTTACTATAGCCGGTGTCGTAGAAGATATTCCACACAATTCTACAATCCGTTTTGATGTTTGGATACCAATTGAATTTACACGAAAAACCATACGGGCGAATTACCTTGATACCTGGTATAATCTGGCATTCCGGTCTTATGTTTTAATGGAACAGGGCACAGATATACATTTATTTAATAACGACCTGATTAATAGAGTCAAAGAATCAGATCCAAATACTAATATATCCTGCGTCATATATCCTTTCAAAGATTTGTATCTGATATTGTGGGGTGGACTAGGAGGCATTATCCTGTTTTCAACTATTGCCGCTTTAATTTTATTTATTGCCTGTATTAATTATATCAACCTCACTACTGCAAGATCAGTACAGCGTTTCAAAGAAGCTGCCTTGAAGAAAGTGGCTGGTGCGCAAAAAGGACAATTAATTGCTCAGTTTATTGGCGAATCCGTTCTATTAGCATTGATTGCATTGTGCATATCAATGATAGCTGTGGAACTTCTCCTGCCCTATTTTAACAACCTGATCAATAAACCACTTTCAATAGATTATATAGGCAATATATCCTACATCTTTTTACTAATTGGAATTGTCATACTTGTAGGAATCGTTGCCGGGCTTTATCCTTCGATTCAAATTTCGCGTGTTAAGCCCATTATTGTGACCAGTTCTCATGTTGGAATATCAGGAAGAAAAAATAATTTCAGACAGGGTCTTGTTATCTTCCAGTTTACATTATCCGTCATTTTGATTATTAGTACCATTTTTATCTTCAGACAATTAAAGTTTTTACAGTTTAAGGAGTTGGGACTGAATAAGGATAATCTGGTATATCTTCCATTGGAAGGAAAAATAAAAGAAAACCCATTTCAGTTCAAGGACGAATTATTAAAAAATGCAGAATTCAGTTCAGCAACATTAACTTCGGGATTACCTACCGGAATATACTGGAATGGTGAAGGATGGAACTGGCAAGGCAAGGATCCCAGTGTAGATCCCCTTATTACGATTTTATGTGCTGATCAGCATTTTTTGGAAACTTTTGACATACCATTAAAAGTTGGGAGATTTTTAAATGAAAATCCCGGCGATAATGTCGTCATAAATGAAGCATTTGCAGAAATTATCAGTGATGAATCAGTTATTGGTACGGTTTTATGGCATGGTGGTGACCGTGAAACACAACATACAATAGTGGGCGTTGTTCAAAATTTTCATTTCAAGCCATTGTATTATAATATTGAACCGATATTGATATTTAAAGAAGGTAATTTTTCTCGATTTAACTTTCTGATTATCAAACTCCATAATACTGATATTCAGGAATCTATTGCATCACTCAAAAACATATATAAAACTTATAATCCAGACTTTCCATTTGACATCCATTTTCTGGATGATGATTATGAAAGGCACTACAGCAGGTTTAAAAAACTGAATTCACTGGTTGGAATATTTGCAATTTTGGGCATTTTAATCTCCTGTCTGGGTTTATTTGGTCTTTCCTCCTTTCTTACCGTACAAAGAACAAAAGAAATTGGAATTCGCAAGGTTAATGGAGCTTTCACTTATCAGATTGCCACCATGCTTTCAAAATATTTCATAAAATATGTCGCCATAGGTTTCCTGATTGCAATCCCCATCAGTTTATTAATAGTTCGGGCATGGTTAACCAATTTCGCTTTTAAAACCAATCTGGCCTGGTGGGTATTTGTCGGAACTGGTTTGCTTACGGTTCTGATTGCAGTTTTAACAGTAAGTTATCAATCCATTAAAGCGGCTTTAAAAAATCCTGTCGAAGCTTTGCGATATGAATGATAAAAGATAATCAGTAAATGATGGTAATCTATTATATAAAAATCGCCTTACGTAATATTCTACGAAACAAAGGATTTACTGCAATCAATTTGATTGGGCTTTCATTAGGAATAGCATGTTCTTTATTCATGTTACTGGCCGTATATGATTTTTATAAGATTGATACCTTTCATGAAAATCGGAAAAATATATTTCTTGTTCAACAAACCATTCGGTTGGAAAGTGGGAATTATACAACAGACCGCGTCGGCGGATCTACAGGACCTGCTCTGAAAAATGCTTACCCCCAGATTGAAGCATATGTCCGATTAGGGAAAGTTGACAAATCACTTTTGACCTATTTTGGTGACGAACGCGACTCAACTTATAATCATACTGTATCTATTGTGCAGGAGGAAGGCATTGCCGTGGATGCCAACTTTTTTGAAGTTTTTACATTCAAGATGATTGTAGGCAATCCTGATTATGCATTACAGGATAATAATTTTATTGTGTTAACAGAATCACTTGCTGAAAAAATTTTTAGGCACGAAAATCCTTTAGGGAAAATCATTATTTTCAATGATGAAAAAGAATTTATGGTAACCGGAGTAATGGAGAATTTACCAGTAAATTCAAGTCTACAATTTACTTATATGATCCCATTTGAAACCATGGATTGGCTTGGATTTGACACGGAAGGTTACGATCAAACAAACTTTCTTACCTATCTATTGCTGAACGACCCTTCTGCTGCCTCAATCATCAATGGTGAAATAAATGAATTTCTAGATTCAAAATATGATGAACTGTTGGAGATTGATCGCTTTGTCACCAACATTCAGAGAGCTTATCTATTCGGTGAAAGCAGGAATTATGTTGGCTTGTACGTGTTTTTGGTGATCGGAATTGGTATTTTAATCATTGCCTGTATCAATAATATTAATCTGACGACGGCAAAATCATTGGAACGCACAAAGGAAATAGGTATTCGAAAAACGGGAGGTGCAAATAAAATTCAATTGATCGGACAATTTCTGGGAGAAAGCATGATATTATCCTTGCTAGCCGTTCACCTGGCAATATTACTATTGGAGCTAACCTTGCCCAAAATTAATCAGTTATTTGAATCAAATTTATTCATTGATTTTAGTGATCCAGTTATCTGGATCAGCCTGGCTGGAATGGTGCTTATAACAGGTATCTTCTCTGGATTTTATCCTGCTTTTTACCTGTCATCTATCAAACCTGCTGCTATCATGCAGAAATTCAAATCGTCGGGGAAAAAGGGCAATCAATTAAGAAAAATCCTGGTAATCACGCAATTCGCTCTAACGCTATTTTTTATTATCAGCACCGTATTTCTTTACAGGCAATTTGCTTACATCCAAACCGCAGATCTGGGCATCACCAAAGAAAACATTATTTACGTCCATACCTGGGGAGAAGCATGGAATAAATACCCGGAAATTAAACAGGAACTACTCAAAGAACCCGGTATTGAATATGTCTCTACTGCCTCCGATTTACCAAATATGGTACAATCCGGAGATATCGGGTGGGGTAAGGATCAGGAGGAAAATAATATGATCGCGAGGATTATGTGGTCTGGAGAAGATCTTGATAAAACCGTTGATCTGGAATTAGTTGCAGGTAATTTTTATGCTGAAGATAGACCGGCTGACAAAAGTGAAGGGATCATAGTTAATGAAGAAATAATAAAAATTCTGGATTATGAAAATGATCCTATTGGGAAGCCTTTCAGGCTTTGGAATATGAATAAAAAAATCATAGGGGTTGTGAAAAATTATACTTTTCAACCCATTAATGTGGGGGGCAAGGCACTGATTATACCCTACAAACAAACAGGAAAATATATTTTTCTTCGCGTAAATCCCGGTTTCAGTTCAGAACAGATCGCTCGGGTCAAAAAGATATTTAATAAATTCATTCCATACTATCCGCTGGAATATCATTATCTGGACGAATTCCACTATCCATTTTTCGAAGAGACAGATGATATTATTCACCTCTTATTCTACCTGTGTTTATTTGGAATTTTCATTTCCTGCATGGGATTATTTGGCCTTGCTTTATATACGACGCAGAAAAAAACAAAAGAAATTGGAATCAGGAAAGTAATGGGAGCCTCAGCACCAGAAATCGTATTTATGCTGTCCAAAGATTTTCTTAAACTCATTGTATTATCCTGTATCATTGCCATTCCGTTATCTGTATTGATGATGAAAGGCATTTTGCAGTTTTTCACAGTAAAAATGAATATAGATGGTTCGATTATTATATTCATCTTTGTTGTAATAATTCTTATCTCATTTTTAACTGTTGTTTGGCAAGCAACTAGTGCTGCCAGAAAAGATCCTGTCGAAGCTCTGCGCTATGAGTAATAGCGTAGAGCTGAGATCCCTGATTAAAACCTCGGGATAGAAGCTTTGCGTTAAGAATTGTATTGCAAAGCGGAGGTCCACGTGCCTGCCTGCGGAAGGTAGGCTTGCCACGGGATAGAGGCGTTGAGGTATGAATAATGAAATAAAAATATAAAACTCAAAATAAAAAATGTTACGTTTTAACCTGAAAATCGTATTTCGAAACTTATTGAAAAACAAAGTATTTTCATTCATCAATATCTTTGGCTTTTCCATTGGTCTTGCCTGTTCTTTGTTTATTCTGATCTATGTTTATTCTGAACTGGGCTTCGACAGATTCCACGAAAATTTCCGGAATATTTATCAGGTCCAGCAGAAATTAGAGTTCACCGGAGGGGAATATACCTCCGATCGTGTGGGAGGTGCTTTTGCCCGTGTTCTAAAGGAAGGATTCCCGGAGGTACGGGAAGCTACCCGGATCGGTACGATACCTGAGGTACTGATCAGTTACATTCCTGAATCCAATAATCAACAGACAGATAATCGGATCAATTTCATTGAAAAAAGAGGAATTGCAGCTGATACTTCATTTCTTAGGATCTTCACTTTCCCCTTGATCAAGGGAAATCCAGAAAAAGCCTTAACCGATGTGCATTCGATTATATTAACCGAAGAAATGGCTGAAAAATACTTTCCGGAAGAAGATCCGATAGGAAAAACCATCCTGATCAATGATAATATTCCTGTTCAGGTAACCGGAGTTCTTTCAGAAATACCTGTCAATTCCAATATTCAATTTGATTTTATTCTACCGATCTATTTACTCAAGGATATCAGTTTTCTCCATGATGACCTTGGGGGTACTGTATATTATACCTATGTAATGCTGAATGAATCGGCCGATTACAGTTACCTCAATACAAAGATTCCTCCTTATATCGAGGAGCTGGAAGAACATCAGGCCCAACTGAAAAGAACTCCTTTTCTGATGCCTTTTAAAAAGGTCCATTTATACGATGAAAAAAGATCCTATATCGGAGTTTATTTGATGGGTACCATCGCATTTTTGATCCTGATCACTGCATGTATCAATTTTATCAACCTCTCAACAGCCCGATCATTTGACCGGGCGAAAGAAGTTGGCATCAAAAAAACAGAAGGAGCCAGCAGAAAACAACTCTTAATACAGTTTCTCATAGAAACTTTTATCATTACCTTTATCTCACTCCTGATATCCCTTATCCTGGTTGAAATTGCCCTTCCTGCTTTTAACCGATCCTTTGGCACGAAAGTCTCTATGAACCTCATGGATTGGAAATTTTTATCCTGCCTGATGGGAATAATCTTCATAACCGGCATCTTATCAGGTCTTTATCCAGCCTTTATGATGTCTTCCTTTAATCCCGTAAAAGCCCTCCAAAATAAAAAAACAGGAAAGGAAGGTCGAAAACTGAGGAAAGTCCTGGTTGTATTACAATTTTCCATATCGATATTTACCATCCTGGGGACATCGATGTTGGTAAGCCAGTTAAAACATATGAAAACAGCAGATCTCGGTTTCAATAAAGAAGACGTGCTCATTATTCCGACCCGTGGCAATAGCAATGAACAATATGATGTGATTAAAAATGAATTACTTTCATCACCGGATATTCTAAACGTAACGATGGCATCGGAAATACCTGATAATATTAATTATGGTGAAATTGAATGGGGGCATAAAGAAATGGTTAAAGAAAACCAGACCATCGCGCGTATTTTGCGCGTGGGTTATGATTTTGAAAAAACTTTCGGACTTGAATTGGAAGATGGGCGTTTTTTTTCCAGGGAACATGCTTCTGATACAAGCCGGGGTGTAATTATTAACCGTGAAATAGCCAATATTATGGAATATGACGATCCTGTTGGTAAACCTTTTTATCTTTACGGGGATGAATATACAATTATCGGAGTGGTTGAGGAATTTCAATTCTTTCCATTAAACCTTGGTGGGAAAGCCTTGTTTATGACATTTTCGGAAGAACAGCAATTGATCTTCGTGAAGTATCGTCCAGAAACCACACATGCGGCTGTTGATTATACACAAAATATATTTCAGAAACACAATCCAAATTACCCGTTTGAATTTTTTTTCTATGATGATTACGACAGGATTCTTAACAATGTCGGAAATGCATCCAGTATACTTTTAATCTATTTTTCTTTCTTTGGCATATTCATTTCCTGTCTGGGATTATTAGGTCTCGCAATTTTTTCGGCAGAAATAAAAACAAAAGAATTCGGTATCCGGAAAGCTTTTGGAGCATCGGTAAAACAGATTGTTTATGTTCAATCAAAAGAATTCGCATGGCTCATATTCATCGCACATCTGATTGCTGTACCGCTGGCATATTTGCTCTTGAGTCAGGTGCTCAATTTATTTGCCTATAAAATAAATTTAAGTATCTGGTATTTCGTTTTCACAATGATTGGAATATATACAGTTTCCTTTTTAACCACAGGCTGGCATGCTTTTTCTGCCGCTCGGAAAAACCCGGTCGAAGCACTGCGCTATGAGTAATATTTTGGGAGATCTGGAAATCCGGTGAATATACAGGCAGGTAAAAGGATTGATGAATAATCGGAAGTTGGAAAACAATTTTAAATGATTAGGACCATATCTAGATAATAGTGTTTGTAAATATTAGTAGTTTATTCAATTGTACCATTCTATAAGGCAAGGCTATTATTAATCCCGATTATTCATGAATTATCAAAAGCCTGGAAATCTTACAGTATAAAACTCATTCATATTCAATTAGATATATCAGGGATTAACCCTTGATAAGCACAATTTAAATAGCCCATTTTTAGGCTATGGAGATAATACTTAAATTTTTTAATTATTTTTTATCTTGCTGATTATCATGAAATTGTGCTTCATCGGCCCATTCGGGCGAAAAAATTATAAATTTTTCGGTTTAAAGAGACGATAATATTCAAGATTAACTGCAAGCTGGTTCTTTTTTCCTTTTTAGAGAAGCCACAAACATTGCTGTAGCACAACCAACGCCACTGTCGACAGTAATTGCTTTTGTCGGACAATTAAGTTGACAGGCGCCGCATTCCATACAGTCTTCTTTTTTTATAATATCAATTACTTTTCCATTCAGTTTAAAAACACCGTGAGGACAAACATAATAACACATCCTGCAGCCATTACATAGCTCTTTAATTAAAACCAATGTATTATATGTATATGCATTAATCATAATTCTTATATCAAAATTTTGTATAATATTGAACCGATAAAAAATATTATTCCACCCGCAAACATCCAAACCATCTTAGGGAAGAATGTATAAATTTCTTTTTTTACACCTGATTTTGATGTAAAAGTAGTCGCACCTGTAAAATTTAATGAGAGAAACGCTGTAACTGATGGAATCACTAATAACACTACTAATGTTGTTAAAGTCAGGAATACCAGAGAGCTGTAATTATTGATTACTATATTCAGAATCCCAAAAATTATAGCGACAATTCCTCCTAGTATAAATCCTTTCGTACTAAAATTTGGAGTTGGAAGCCATGGTAACAATATAGGAAACAAAACCACACCAGCTAGAATAGAACTGCTGAAAGCCAGACTTGGTAATATTCCCAGTGTGAAATATAAAATAGTTCCAATCAAAATTAACGGAAGCAACATTCCAACAATTTCCACAGGAATAAGTATTAACCGGTCTTTAAGCCTAAAATTCACGCTTCTCATTTCCGGAGTCGCCTTATTATTTTTAAGATACTCAGGAAGGTCTTTTGCCAATACCGGGCCATACAACACCCGGAATCCTGTCTGATTTTTAACTTCATGTGCTGCTACTCCCGGCCCACCTAATTGGGGTAAAATAATTTTTCTATGATCAACTATTTTTTCAAGTTCTGATTCCTTTATCTTTTTAACTAATTCGTCTGTTCCGAAGGTTCCTTTACCAGCAGCACACCACACATTAATCCCTTTTGTATCAAGGACGAGAATATAACCATCGATTCCTTTGAGTGATGACCTTAACGCGTCAAAACTTAATGTATAATTAGCTGTTACGAAAACGTTTGAATCCGATGAAGGATTGCCTATCTTATATAATCCGGGTGGTACAAGATGCTTATCACGTTTTATTCCAATTCTTGCTATAAAATGATCTAAATAATTCGAAAAAGTTAATTCACTGGTTACATTTTGAATATATTCGATCTTACCAATCATAATTATTGTCGAAAGCTTACCACACCATTAATATACTCATTTTTATATCCAATTACGGAGGATTATTAGCTGCAATTTCACAAATTCTTATATTTATAAAATAAATAATATGTAGTTAAATCCATGATAATGTAAGGAAAACGTTTAATAACTGACCAATTTAAACTAGGTTTAATCTTAAAACCTAAAAGTCTGAAACAATAAATAATGTTTTTATAGATACTTAATATCATGATGAATTCAATTTTTAATCTGTTAATCGCTCCGTGGACAACACATGTTGTTTTCACCGCAATCCGACTTAAATTATTTACAAATCTCGCTGATAAAACTAAAACAGTTGAAGAAATATCCTCAGCTTGAGCTTGCGGAGCAATTCCGGAGTATTTAAAAGCATTATTGGATTCATGTATCTGTATGGGATTAATCATTTTAAAAAATGACAAATATTTGAATTCACATTTCAGCAATATCTATTTAGTTGAAGGAAGTCCTTATTATGTAGGCGATCTAATCGATTTACAAAATGAAGAATCTAATCAGTGGAATAAATTATATGATATAATCGTAGGCAGTAATCATATTCTTAATGAACAATCTGATGTGAATTATTATGATAAAATATTTGCTAAAGCCATGAATAACCTTGGTAGGTTAGGAGAAGCTGAAGCATTAAAGGACTCAGTAAACCTGAGTGACTGCAAAAAAATGATCGATGTCGGAGGTGGATCTGGATTATATTCAGTTGTTTTTTGTCGGAATTATCCTAACCTGAAATCCACCATATTAGATAGGGTTGAGGTATTAGCAATTACAAAGGAAATGATTGGGTATTCAAAAGAAAGTACACAAATAACTTTACGTCCAGCCGATATCACAACGGATGATTTTGGTAAAAATATTGATGTTGTACTTGTATCCGATATAATGTATGACGAATTGATTGCCGAACCAATTTTAAAAAGTGCATGGAATTGTCTCCGTAAAAATGGTATTTTAATTGTACGAGGATATTATTCTGATCCAGAAAATTCAAAGTCACTGTTTGGAGCTTTATTTTTTCTTAACCTGTTAGTTTTTAATCCGAACAGAACAATATTGACAATATCGTCTTTGCGGAAGAATGTTATAGAAAGAGGATTTACCATTATTAAAACATCACCATTAACTGAACGATCAATAGTTCTAATTGCTAAAAAATAGATAGTATATAAAAATACAATAGAAGACTGGAAAAGAATCTTAAATCTTTTTGGCCAGCGGGTATCCCGGAAAATATTAGATGAATTACTGACAGAATCATCGCAAATGACCAGTAAATCACCTCCCGAAGTTTAAACACTACAGAAATTACATCCCCACACAGTGTCAGCCGCAGCTCCCCCGATAAGAATGGGGCTATCGGGGCGAAGGTCGATCACCACTTGATTTGGAGCCTCCGACAGGATTTGAACCTGCGACCCACGCATTACGAATGCGTTGCTCTACCAGCTGAGCTACGGAGGCAATGAGATGGCAAATTTAAACAGATTTATTAATTGGTTGTTCCGGGTTGAACAGGAAATTGTGAAAAAATATCAGCAATAGCTTTTCTCAGATTTATTTCCACCAGGTCCGGCTTTTCACTTAATACACCATACCCTGTCCCCTGCCAGAGCAACTGTTTGTTCTCTGCATCAAGAACATCAATAATGATCATAGTTGTTTTTTTTGATATATCGTCATACATCCACGGATCTCTCGCCCAGTAATAAGGATATCCATAATAACCGTAATTATACGGGTAGTAATAGGTGGGTGATTTATTCTCAATTTCCTGTGACGTGCCACCCTGAATTTTGATTATCAGATCTGAATCCTGGATACTGACAAATCCTCGTTTTTTCATTTCTTCAGCAACCGCATCGTAAATCCGTTTTTTATTGTTATCACTAAATGAAAAATTAGATGCCGGCATGCTATTGGGATTAAAAAATTTATAGCTGTTAAATCGCGAAAAATCCTTTTGCAATATATTTTCAGACTGTATCTTAAAAGATGGCTTGCACCCACCCAGATAAAACAAGGTGCTAGATATTAAAAATATCGTAGCGTTTATTAAAGATTTATTCATCTTCATTTAAAATTGCTAATCTCAATTTAGCATTTTTTAATAATTTTCCAACTTTTTATTATACAACGGGGTCTCTATAGTAAAAATTATATTGATATGAAATGGGTTGTTTTCTTTTCTGTTTTTGGACTCCTTCTCTTTTCCTGTGATCAGAATGCGGATAATTTTATTGACGAAAATCCTCCACAACTAAGGACGTTGACTGCTGAAGAAGAATTGTTGATCGAATCTTCAAATACATTTGTATTTGAACTTTTTAATGAAATAAATGAGCAAGAATCATATGAAAATTTCTTCTTTTCTCCATTGAGTGTTCAATACGCCTTAGCGATGACCCTCAACGGTTCCAATCATGATACCTTTGATGCAATTAAAGATGTTTTGAACAATGATGAATTAAATGAAACCGAAATCAATGAATCATATAAAACATTGACTGCGTTTCTCCTTGGAATTGATAACACTGTCTTACTGAAAATTGCCAATTCTGTTTGGTATCGGGAGGATCTTTCAGTAAAGGAGGCTTTTAAAAATGCAATAGAAAATTATTATGATGCTGGAATTATTGGATTGGATTTCAGTAATCCTGCTGCCAAAGATGAAATTAATGGATGGGTAGCCGAAAAAACCGAAGATTTGATTAAGGACCTAATTGACCAGATTCCATCCGGTGTAGTCATGTATCTGATCAATGCAATCTATTTCAAAGCTGAATGGCAGTATAAATTTGATAAAGACCTTACTGATAAAGGACCCTTCATATTGGAAGATGGAAGCCAGATACAAACGGATATGATGCAAACAAAAGGAGCAAAAATTCGCTATTTCAGAAATGATATGCTTCGTTTGATTGATATACCTTATGGTAATGGTCAGTTTTCAATGTGCATATTAATACCCACATTTAAACATTCGCTAAGTGATATCATTTTTTCGATAAATGAATCTAACTTCAGTTTATGGCTGGATTCTTCAGATACTGCCACTGCTAAAATATATATGCCAAAATTTAAGATTGATTATAAAACCTTACTCAATGATGTTTTGTCAAATATGGGCATGGCAATAGCCTTTACAGATGCTGCTGATTTTTCCAGGTTGTTTGAAGAACCACTTGATCTGTTTATCAGCAGGGTAATTCATCAGGCGGTAATTGAGGTTAATGAAGAAGGATCGGAAGCTGCTGCTGCTACTGCAGTTGAAATTATGGAAACCTCATTACCGCCTGAACCTGAAAATATTACCATTAATGAACCATTTATATTCTTCATCAGAGAAAAACATTCATCATCCATTCTTTTTGCAGGGAAGCTGATGGATCCCAGTTAAATTTGGTTTAAATAATTTCTGATTCTAACGTGTGAAAGGCACAAACCTTACGGGAAAAAGAGTTTGTTTCTTGATTTCACCATTTTTCTTTGTAACAAGTATTAAGCTCTGAACAAGATGACGTGGACCAACCGGGATGATCAATCTTCCCCCTTCTTTTAATTGCTCTATTAAGGGCGGGGGAATTTCTTCGGGTGCAGCTGTTACAATGATGGCATCAAATGGGGCTTCGGATGGCCAACCTGAATAGCCATCACCTATATATGTATTAATATTTTTATATCCCAGTCGATCAAATGTTAATTTCGCCCTTTCACCAAGTTCTGGTATGATTTCAATTGTATAGACGGATGCAACTATTTCGGCAAGTACAGCAGCCTGGTAGCCGGAACCTGTTCCTATTTCAAGGATTTTATCATTTTTATCTGGTTTGACGACAGCAGTCATATAACCTACGATATATGGTTGCGATATAGTTTGATTGTTTCCAATGGATAAGGGCCGGTCCTCATATGCATATGGCTTTTGCCTGTCCGGTACGAATTCATGCCGAGGTACTTTTAACATAGCATTCAACGTAGCTATGTGGGTTACACCCCTTCTTTTTATCTGGTACTCCACCATATCCCTTCTCAATTTCTGGTAATCGTCCTGGGAAACTAAAAAGGGAAATAACAATAGAGATATAAGCCAGATTTTTAAATAGTACATGGTAAAAAATATTGTTTCCTTCTTATAAGATAATAAATAATTCGGAGGTATTCAAATGAATTATTTTATAATCTGGATAGTAGATTTTTCTTTTTTCAGTAGTTTTCCCAAGTCATCGTATTTTACTGCAACTATATTATCTCCTTGTTGAAAATTAAACTCGTATTCAACCTCATCTGGCTTTTCATTTAATTCCTTTTTTACCAGTTTCCATTTGCTGAATTCCGAATTTCGTATCGCCTTTCTGACATTAGAATTGATAGACCTGGTAAATTGTATTACCACTTTAGATTTTTTCCAATTCCCTAGTGAATCAAATGACACTTTGAAGTTACTACCTCCAAGAAAAAAAACAGCTTTATGACCGTCCAATTCATTTTCTAATGTATAAGTACCAATGTTCGGATACATTATTTTAAGTGACTTATCAATATGAGCCTTTACTTCGGTAGTTTCCTTTACATTTTTTTCCGGATAATTGGCTACCTCAATATTATTATTGGGATTATAACTACCACATGCACATAAAATAAATATTAAAAATATGATAATATGTATTTTTAGTTCTGGCATGAAAATGAAAATAAAGATCTAAATAAAGAATTTTTTTATAATTATAAAAGATCGACTTTCTGGATTATTTAAAAATCAATACCAGAGCGGTAATCGCAGTTGTTGCCAATAGAAATACACGATAAGCCTTTTCGGGAATCATTTTAACAATAAATATCCCCATAAAAGCTCCTACTGCAATGGCAGGAAACAATGTCAAATTTAATTGAAAGGTTTCAACATTAATTGTACCCCAGATAAATATGTGAAATGGAATTTTAAATAGGTTGATTATCAAAAAAAACCAGGCTCCTGTTCCTATATATTCATTTTTTGGTAAATGCATCGAAAGTAAATACAGTGCCATAATTGCCCCTGCAGCATTTCCTACCATAGTGGTAAATCCACCTGCCAATCCCATTAATGCAGGGAAAACTAAACCACCTGGAATTCGCATGTCCTTTTTAATATCCCTCCAAACCAGAATCCCAACACTTCCAATGACAATAATTCCCATCATATCCGTAAATATCTTATCGGATATTACATCTCCGATGTATATCCCAACCAGTATTCCAATTACTGTCCAAGGTAATAGTTTGATAATGTATGCCCAGTTGGCATGTCTGTGATAGTAACTGACAGCAAATATATCGGCCATACTAAGCAGAGGTAATACAATGCCAGTTGATAATTTTCCTCCAAAAATCGCTGCCATAATAGGAACTACAGCCATACCGGCTCCAGATATTCCGGTTTTTGCCATCCCTACCAGAAGTGCACAGATAAAAATTACAATGATCTGGAATAAGGTTAATTGAAATGAAAAAATATCAATCAATATCCATTGTTTTCAAAATACTGTAAAATTTGGGTGAAGCTCTTTTTGACAACATCCTGATAAATTCCACACAACAACTTCTTATTATGATACATCAGAATAACTATTCTTTCAGAAATTCTTCCTTTGATTTGAAATTGATAGAAATTAATTCGTTTTTCTCCAGGATCCTGTTAATCCTTGCCAGTTCTTCTTTCTGAATTTCAATAAATTGTGTTTCTATAATTCTCATTTCGTTTTCAAGAATGTCAGTTCTGTTCATTTGTGATTCTGAAGGTTTTCCAGGGTAAGAGCTCACCTGCCTGTAAAGGTTTGATATCTTCTCCCTAATCTTTTCTTCTTCATCAACATACATGTCGCCTTCGAGTGATACAAGTTTAACACTAAATTTTTCAACCATATCATCAAATTCATTCAATCTTTTTGATAATTTAGGATATTTATCCGCCTGTATCCTTGCCTGCTTTTTCATTTCCTCCAATGCATAATAGATATATGCAAGATTTTCACTCATGTAAAAAAGTTTTCTGACATAGGTATCCTGAAGTTTCCTGTCCTGAATGGTATAAGGAGATATTGGATCATATATTAATTCAAATCCGGTTTCATAGGTTTCCTTTCCTTTGATCAGCTTAACGACATAATTACCCTGTGGTAACGCAGGACCAAATAAAGATCCAAACAATGCCATTCGATTATTTGTGGGTGCAGATTTTGGCCTTTCTGATCGTATAGGTATTTCAACAATATTAATTCCTGCTGATTTTCCGGCAGGGTATTCACGGATAAATTTTCCTTGATCGTCATAGATTTCAAGGTACATTTTACCAAAAGTATGGCGGCGATTCATATAATAAATTATTCTTGCGGTTTCAGGGGGATTTGGCCCTACAAAATTACCGGCTCCGGAAAACCAATTCCCACCACTACCTGGGTCTTTTATAATTGCAGCCTCAGTTTTAAAAAAATGAACTTTTTTATCAACAATGTCACCTGTTACCTGCCGAAGGGGTGTAATATCATCAATAATGATTATTCCCCTGCCATGGGTAGCCATCACCAAAGCATGATCTCTTGGATGGATAACCATATCCCGGATTCCTACTTTAGGAAGATTATTCTCAAACCTAGACCAATTTACGCCTTTGTCTACAGTAATATATAGGCCAAATTCAGTACCAAGAAATAGTAGATCCGGATTTATCAAATCTTCTTTAACGCTCAGACAGTAACTATCAATATCACTTGTGCCGAGGTTAGTCCAGGTTTGACCCAGATCGTCAGTTTTATATAGATAGGGTTTCATATCCCCTGTTCTGTGTCCATCAAAAGTAACATATAAACGGTTTCTTTGATGATGGCTGGGTTCAACGAAAGTTACCCACGTATTTGTTGGTAGTCCTGAAATATTGTCAACTACATTTGTCCAGGATAAACCTCCGTCCTCTGTAACCTGAAGATTTCCATCATCGGTTCCTGCCCAAATAACCTTTTCATCAACAGGAGACTCGGCAATCGTGTAAATGGTTGTATTATTCTCGGCCGTGGAATTATCAATAGATAAACCTCCAGATTGCTTTTGTTTTTGTTTATCAGGATCATTCGTGGTAAGGTCAGGTGATATTCGGTTCCAGGAATCGCCACGATCTTCCGTCATAAATACATATTGAGCTCCAAAATACAATCTTTCAGGATTATTAGCGCTGATATGCACGGGAGCATTCCAATTGAAGCGAAAATCTTCTTCCCCCTCATCAGGATATGGTTTTATATCTTTTGCCTGGCCGGTAATTTTATTGTATCTTAATATTTCTCCACCCTGATATTCAGAATAAATAATATCTTTATCTGTGGGATGCCTGAAAGAATAAAATCCATCCCCACCGTAAGTAAGTTTCCAATCACTATTCTGTATTCCTCCGGCTTTCTGTGAAGGCCCGTACCAGGAGCCATTGTCCTGCAATCCCCCATAAACGTGAAATGGATCTTCCATATCGACACTGACATGATAAAACTGGCTGACTGGTAAATTCATGAACATCTTAAACAGATATCCACCATCAAAGGATTCGTATACGCCTCCATCGGTGCCGATTATAATATGTTTTGTGTTGTTTGGATCAATCCAAACAGCATGTATATCTGAATGTACGCCACTTCCGACAGTTCTGAATGATTGTCCCATATCCTGGCTGATGATCAGATTCAAACCACATTTATACACTATACTATCATTTTTTGGATCGATGATCATATTGGAAAAATAAAAAGGACGTACAGTTGTATTAAATTCATTATTGACCTTTTTCCATGATTCACCAGCATCCTGGGATAAATAAAGTCCTTTTTGATCCTTTTCTTTAACCTCTACAGTGAGGTAAATGGTATTGCCGTTTGAAGGAGCTACTGCAATGGCCATTCTGCCCAGGATTGTATCAGGAAGCCCATTTTGTATTTTCTGCCATGTCTTCCCTCCGTCCATGGATTTATAAAGGCCACTTCCTTTGCCCCCCGATGTGAAAAAATCAGGTTCTCTCCTGTAATCCCACATAGCAGCATACAATATCTCTGGATTATCCGGATCTTCGTCCAGATCGGCACATCCGGTATTCTCATCAACATAGAGTATTTTCTCCCAGTTTTCACCTCCGTCAGAAGTTTTATATACGCCTCTCTCCATATTTGCGTTCCAGAGATGTCCCATTACCCCAACGTAGATAATATCAGGATCTTCAGAATTGATAATGATATCACTAATCCTTTCTGATTTTTCCAGCCCTTTGAATTCCCAGGTTGTACCACCGTTTATCGATCGGTAAATACCTGTACCTATGGATACACTATTCCTGACCCAGGTCTCACCTGTTCCGACCCATACAGTATCCGGATGTTGTTGATCGATGGTTATTTTTCCAATTGACATGGTAAAATCATCAAAAATCGGATTGAAATCGGCACCAGCACTGATTGATTTCCAGACACCACCACCTGCAGTCCCAACATAAATAATCTCCGGCTTGTCAGATACTACAGCAATATCTGAGATCCTACCACTCATTACGGCCGGTCCAATCTGACGGGCACGCATCGTTCCAAAAAGAGTCTGTCCCTGCAGCTGAATTCCCTGGGCGTGAAGCAAGCTGGACAATATTATTCCGCTCAACAAAAACAATAGTCTTTTAACCATGATTTAGTAATTTAAACCTCAAAAAAACCTTTTATAATTTTTTCTTATTTGAGTAAATTACTCTTCTTTAGGGTAAGCAAATAAGGTATCTTCAATAGACTCGTTTAATACATATTCTTCAACGGTTAATTTTTGAATTGATTGCCCATTGGATTTTACTTCAATAAAAAAAGGTACCATTAATCCATCAACTTCCTGATAATCACTAATGTATGTTTCAGACTCCTGCCCTTTTGCAGGACCAACCTTGATGACCCTGCGCTCCATGATGGGTACAAAATATTCAGTATCGAAAAAATAATATTCTACATCTCCATTCTTTTTGGTCAGTTTAATTTTATATGTTTCAGTTCCTTCTACCACTTCGGTTCCTTCAAGATCTACCGTATTGCCTTTTTCTTTGTAATCAATCAATTCGCTTTCAAATTTTTCCTCTTTCATAGCTTCAACCATTTCTTCAGGCATCTTTTGTGGTTCTTCACTGCCCATCATTGGATTAATCATCCAGCCTGTTACGCCATCATATGCCTGTACGATGGTTTTTCCCTGTACATCTATTTCAGTTCTGCTCAGATCCGGTTCCTTTCGAAAAATAACAGCACTAAGTTGCATTTCTCCCTGATCAAGAGTTGCTTTGATTTTCATCGTTTTTAGATTTTTCCAGGTGTTAAGTCCACCTGTATTCTCAAAATAATTGGTTAATATTTCATCTGCATCCTGTGAATAAACAACAATGGAAACAATCAACGTGAAGAAAGTGAGTATAATTTTCGTTCTCATGATATAAATTTTTTAATTACTTTTTGAAAATAATAATATACAAAATACCATCATTATATTATTTGATGATAGGCTCATAAACTATTTAAATGGCTGCGGAAATATAGTTAAGACAATATATTGTTTCTTTCGGGGATGTGGTAAAATATATTTTTTAAAGCTTTTCAAATTTTTTTTTATCCTATATTATACTTTTATGAATTTTTTTATTTTTATACTCAAAACAACTTCATTAAATAATGAAACCAATATCAGAAATAATTGATATTAACAGTGAAAATCCAATTAAAATCAGTGTTTTTGAATCAAAAAAACTTAAATATCCATTACATTATCACCCGGAGGAATATGAGCTTACACTTACGATTGGTAGTTGCGGATTAAGACTTGCAGGTGATCATATTGATGAATTTGGAGACATAGATCTGGCTTTAATTGGTCCGGGATTACCACATTGCTGGTTAAATAATTTTATTGAAGAAAAGAAAGATGAATCAGTTAATATTAAAGTTGTCGTGATTCATTTTAATCAGAATTTATTTTCAGATGAATTGCTTAACAGAAGGGAATTGGTACATATTCGATCACTACTTTTATTATCAAAACGTGGAATAATTTTTCAAGGTAAAATCAGAGAAGAAATAAAACATAAGATTTTAAAACTTAAAATTGATCCTGACTTCAGCACCTGGATATCCATTTATTCGATATTTGATAAACTTAGCCTTTCCAATGAATATACCTGCTTATCCAGCCTTCAGTATAATTATAAAGGGAAAATAGATGAAATTAATAATTTCGAAAAAGTACATACCTATATTTTTTACAATTTCAGGGCGAAAATTAAAATAGGTGAAGTATCATCATTAATTGGAATGAATGAATCAGCATTCAGTCATTATTTCAAAAAACGAACACTTAAAAGTTTTACTGATTTTGTAAATGAGTTAAGATTAAATTACGCTGCTAAAATGTTAACAAATACCAATATTAATGTCGCTGAAATTGCATTTGATTCTGGATTCAATAATCTTTCAAATTTTAACAGAATATTTAAAAAATGGAGAGGATTCACACCACATCAATGGCGAAAAAAAATACAGCCTGGTATTTTATAAATACTTTAATTATACCATCATTTATCTTTGTTAGCCAGTTGTTTATATTTTAATATAAGGGCATTTTTCCAAATATTTTTTCAATTGCTTTAGAGATCCTTTTCTTCATTTTTTCTTCATCGTTTGTCAGCATTCCAACAGCAGTGGCTTGCCATTTAAGTTGGTTATTTTCTGCATCGACGAAATCGAGAGAAATTGCCCCTTCTTCATATATACCTACTACTCTATCTTCTCTCTCCCAATGATAATTCCTTTGCCCAATATAATTCATATCAATTCGTGGATCCGTTTCCCTGGTTTGTACCTGTTTTTCTACAAACACACCTATGTTAATTAATAAATCCGGGTTTTCTGCAATAGCAAATCCCTTTTTCAGCATTTGCCTTCTAATTTCCGTCTTTAGGTAGTTAATATTTTCCTCATTATATGGTAAGCTATCGTAATGGATAAAATCTATTTCATAAAAATCGTAAGTTTCATAACCGAGAAATGATGATCCATCAATTTGATCGGTTGTAATACGTATAGTTCCACATGCTGTCAAAAACAGGATCGTGCCGAAGATTATATAAGCTTTTTTCATTTATTCCATTTTTATTTTAAAGTTAAAAAAATATAAAAACCGGAACAATTAATATTAATCCTCTTAAGAAGAGATTAAATTATTTATATGTAAGTTATATTTAAAAATGAAATAATTAATAAGTGATGAGATATATTCTGCTTGGCATAATTTCAATCTTATTGATTTTGGTAATGATACTATACCCGAGTTCAATCGAAATTGGCACCGGAATAGCTATTCTGTTTTTAGCCATTCTCAATCTGGAACAGGGATTCATAATATATACCGAAGGCCCACTCCGAAAATTCATCCGGAAATCAACGGATAACTATTTGAAAAGCCTTTCCTTAGGTATTTTATCAACTGCTCTTCTCAATTCAAGTTCATTGGTTTCAGTTTTGGCGATTTCATTTTTAAGTTCCGGACTAATCACCCTGAAAGCGGGCATTGGAATTATTTTTGGTGCAAATCTGGGCACCACATTCACTGCCTGGCTAATTGCAATATTTGGTTTGAATTTTAATATTTCAGTTTTAGCGATGCCCATGATCGTTTTTGGTGTATTGTTCATTCTCCAAAAAAATAAAAATATCAAAGGCTCAGGATATGTTCTTTTAGGTCTTGGTTTTCTTTTTCTTGGAATATACTATTTAAAATCGGGTTTTGACAGCATACAGATTGATGTTAGTATTCTTGGTAATAAATCCTTGAATTTCTGGATACTACTGGGGATGACCGGAATTGGAATTGTGATGACCATTATTCTTCAATCAAGTGCAGCTTCCCTTGCAATCATTTTAACCGCACTTGCAACCAGCCAGATATCTTATTTGGCGGGTCTTGCCCTGGCAATAGGAACTAATATTGGGACTACATTCACTGCAATCATCGGATCAATGGCCTCAAATCCAGCAGGAAAAAAATTAGCCTTGGGACATTTGATTTTTAATGTTATTACCGGAATTATTGCATTGACATTCATCTATCCGATTAAAAACCTTGTAGATCAAATGAGCATATTGCTTCATATTGGACTCGATAATTATACATTGAAACTCGCACTTTTTCATACAACTTTCAACATATTGGGTATTCTCATAATGACTCCATGGATAAATCAATTAGAATCATTGCTGCATGTTTTGATTAAAGAGAAAAAAGATGTTGTGATTAAACCGAAATACTTACATAAAAGTGTACTGGATCATCCTCAAAGTACTATTCATGCATTATTAAAAGAAACTGAACATCTACTTGATCATACGTTCGAAATTATTGTTCATGGATTAAATATTCATAGGAGTGACATTCTACAAGTTGAAAAGGTATCGATACTTCTGGAAAAATCACACGATACTATATCTATAGATATAGATGAGGAATACTTAAGAAAGGTGAAACTTATTTACAGTAAAATCATTAAATACACTTTATTAGCACAACAAAAAAGTCTTACAGCAGAAGAGTTAGAAAGTATAACAAATATACAATACGCCAACAGACTCCTGGTTGAAGTAATCAAGGATCTGACTGAATTTAGAAAAAACCTGATCATTTATAGGGATTCTGATAATCTGTTTATCAGGGAAACCTATGATAAATTTAGAAGGAGAATTCTCAAGATCATCAAAGAATTGTTCCTGAATATTATAAGATACCCTTACCAGATTGATGAATCGACAGGAAAAGTTAACAAAATAGATACCGCTCAGTTAAATAAAATCAGTGAGAACATTAAGCATCAACGGAAAAAAATAAACCAATTAGAAACAGACATAAATCAAATTATTACAGATCTACTATCAAAAAAACTAATTAGCAGTAAGATAGCATCTTCGATCATTAATGATAGCGTATTTGTTACAAGAATTGGTGTAAACCTGTTAACAATTCTTGAACTGATTTATACTGAGATCAATGAATTTGATTTCGATGAAAGTGTCACATTAAAATAAAATTTATTGTCTATCATTGATTTTGTATTTCATAGCGAATAAAAGCAATGGGGTATGTCTGTCCATAGGTTGCCTGATAATAGTTACCAGTTAATGCATCATTTACAGGATCATATTGCAGGTCATAGTAACTTCCTTTATAATTTACATCATCAAATTCAACGAATATTTTTATTTTATCTTCTTTTTTTAACTGGGCCATTGAGATATTGATAGGCCTGGGATTATAGTAATTAGCTTCAAGAGACATATCTTCATTGATATCAATTATCTCCAGGATATAATTGCCATCTGGTCTGATCCATGCTCCAAGAATTGTATCTATATTATGGCTTACCCGGATACCAGATGCTCTAGTCTCCCGGGGTATTGATGCTGTGTCAATATTATTTTCACGACTCTCAGTGGCTTTTTCTTCAATGGCAGGAAGTGATGAGTTATCACTTTCCTGTTTAGTCGATTGTTGACAGCCAGCAATCAAAACGACGATAATAGTAGTCGCCAGGATAAATGTTAATGGGTAAGATCGCATAAAAATTTATTCTTGGTTACTAAAGTTTTTAGTCGGGGAACGGGGATTTGAACCCCGGACCTCTACGTCCCGAACGTAGCGCGCTGCCTGACTGCGCTATTCCCCGATATACCCCGACATGTCGGGAAGAAAACAGGCCGAATAGACCTTGCGAATATAGTCCTTATTTCTCAGTTTTTTTGACTGAAATTTAAATTTGAAAGTATCTCACTTTTGAAATTCAAAACATTACATTAGAATATTTTGACTTTGTCAATAAATATTTAAATTAGTCATTACAAAAAAGCGGTAGTAGCTCAGTTGGTAGAGCGTTGGCTTCCCAAGCCAAAGGTCGCGAGTTCGAGCCTCGTTTACCGCTCTGATTCAACCATCATTCAGCATGTATTACGTTTTTATACTTCAATCGGAGAATGACCACACGCATTATACTGATATTACAAAAGATATGGCAGACCGGTTAGAAAGGCATAATTCAGGCAGGGAAAGATGTACTATAACCAAAACTCCATGGAAATTAGTCTGGTATGCGAAAAAAAGTAACAGGGCCGAGGCGATAAAATTGGAGCAAAAGTAAAGAATTTGAAGTCGGGTATACGGATGAGAAGATTTATAGAGAAATACAATCAATGATTGTCGCGCGTCCCGAGGTTGATACATCAACTCGGGGATGCACGTTGTCACGCCTTGGCGTGTCCCACGGCATTCGAGCCTCGTTTACCACTCATTCTTCTCTCTTTGTGCGTCATCAAATCAAAGTGGAATAATTCAGCCTAGATTAGTCCACTTTATGTTGAAGGGAAACAGCCTTAGCTTGATGACAGGCACAATGCTCATAATACTTCTTTTTATATTCTGTGGGTGATAGGTCAAAGTGTTTTTTGAAGGCAGTGCTAAAGTGCTTTTGACTTGAGAATCCTACGTCATAGCAGATCTCTGTGATTGAGAAAGGGCTTTTCAGAAGCAGCTGGGCAGCACGCTTAAGTCTGATTGTTCTGATAAATTTATCACTGGGCTCACCTGTGATTGCTTTGATTTTTCTCAACAATGTACTCGGACTCATCGCTACCGCGGATGAAAGGGTTTTGACATCAAATTCAGAATTTGAAATGTTTTCTTCCACTACTTTAATAACGTTATCAATGAATTCTTGATCATATGATGTTGTTGTTATCTCCGAGGGCTCAATTGATATCTGTTGTTTGTATATATTTCTGAGTCTTTCTCTGTAGGTGAGTGCGTTCTTTATTTTGAATTTTAATATCTCTTCATTGAAAGGCTTGGTGATATAATCATCTGCACCGGATTTAAATCCCTCAATTTCAGAATCTTCTCCATGTTTTGCTGTTAGCATGATGACAGGCAAATGAGAGGTATTGAGGTTAGTTTTAACCTTTTTACAAAAGGAGATGCCATCCATAACAGGCATCATTACATCTGCAATAATCAAATCGATCGTATCATTGGTTTTGACAAATGTCAATGCATCCTTACCATTGTTAGCGATTTCAACATTGTAGTCATCGTCTAATAGATCTTGCATGAGATTACACAAGTCAAAGTTGTCTTCTACTATAAGAATGGTGTGTTTGTCTTGATTGTATTGGGTTGGCTTTGGGATATATTCTTGATTCTCATATTGCAATATTGGGTATCTGTCGGTGGAAAATGTGATGGTATCATCCGAAGATTTGATCTTTTCATTATTTTCAAGATAATCTTCACCCAAGGGAATAGTCACAGTAAATTTACTTCCTTTTCCCACTTCACTTTCTACCTTGATTTGACCTTTATGTAATTCAACTAGAGATTTGGTCAAGGATAAGCCAATGCCTGTTCCTTCAAATTTATGATTCAGATCTTCACCATGATAAAACCTATTAAAAATATCCTTCAGATGAATCTTTTCTATGCCAATTCCTGAATCCATGACTTCAATCTTGAGGTATTTATTACTTGACTCAGGAACTGTAATACAAGACACGTTTAAGAGTATGTTGCCGCCACTGGGAGTGTATTTGAAGGCATTGGATAGCAAATTGCTGATAATCTTGTACAGCACGTCTTCATCATACCAGGACAACAAAGATTCAGGATTACAGTTAAGCTGATATCGAATTTCAGCTTGTTTCGCATACTCAATAAACTGATCTGAAAGATTGACAATAAATTGAACAATATCACCCTTTTTGGCCTTTAATTTTAAGTTTCCCGTTTCTATTTTTCTAAATTGGAGCAGCTGATTAATCAATTCGTTCAGTCTGTGAGCGTTTTTGTAAATGAGCGAGTGTTTTTGCTGAATTTGAGGTGTTAGTCCTTTTGATTTAGTCAGTTGTTCAATTGGTGCCAAAATGAGTGTCAGTGGTGTTCTCAGTTCGTGAGATATGTTGGTGTAAAATTGCAGTTTTGCAGCATTGGATTTCTTTATTTTTTCATTTAATTCCTGCAACTGATCTCTTTGTAACAGGATTTTACTTTCGTGTTCCTGAATACCTTTGTAGGCTCTTTCTAAATCCGAGGTTCTTTCATGTACAATTTGTTCAAGATTAATCTTTTGCTTTTTAATGCTACTCAGTTTAAACCTGATATACAGTATAATTAGTCCTATAGTAAGCAGACTGATCATTGAAATAAACCACCAACTCGTCCAAAAAGGAGGATGTATAATGAGTTTAAGCCGGGCTTCCTCGGTCCAATGATTATTAGCAGTTTGGGCCTTTACTCTAAACGTATATTGACCAGGAGGAACTTTGGTATATGATGCGCTTGAACTATTATTGGATTTAATCCAATCGATGTCAAATCCATCCAACTTATAGTAATATGCTATTTCTTCGGGGTGTTCAAAATCAATGGCCACAAATCCAATGTTGATGAATTTCTCTTTATAGTTCAAATCGATTTGTTCGGTGCTTTCAATGTCCTTTTCAAGGATTATCCTATCTCCATATTTAACACCGGTCATTATCTTCTTGTTTAGGATTTTTAGTTGGTTGATGAAGATCCGATTTTTATGTTTTTCAAAATTGATGCTATCAGGGTTAAAAAAATTTAGTCCCTGTTCTCCTCCAAAATACAAAGTGCCGTCATCGGCTCGGGCACATGAATTGATAATAAAACTACCATTTTGAATTCCTTCTTGTATGCCTAATTTGAATATTTTATTTGTGCTTAAATCTATCATTGATATACCAGCATCTGTGGCAAGCCATAATCTTTTTCGATTGTCCTCCAGGATGCTCTTAATGGAGTTGCCAGAGAGCCCATCTTCAATTTTAAATCTTTGAAATTCTAAGTTTTTCAATGAAGATTTAAACCCGGTATGTAATCTGCTATCGTACTTTGATGTTATATTTTGAATTTTATTTAATCCAAATTCAGTCCCTATCCAAATGGTTCCATTGCTATCCTTGTAAATACAATTGATATTATTGTCACTGATACTTTTCTCATTGAGTGGTTCACTGACAAATTCGTGCAGTTTTTCTCTTTTCTTCATGTCAATGATCACCAGGCCACTGTGAGATGCCGCTCCCCACATTAAGCCCTGTTCATCGATGAGGAAACGGTCTAAATTCAAATCTTTACTGTAGAGTTCTTCTTTTTGTTTTGAAATATCGTATGTCCTCAGATTTTGCCCCAGCAACCAATATTTATTTTGATGTAGGTAGTGAAACATTACATATTCGTCAAAAGTATCCCTGATTGGTTCAATATCAATAATAGGTGTTTTTTGGTCTAGAAGATTTACATCAAAAGTGTAGATGTGGTCATAAGTAGTCACAGAGATTTGATCGTTTATCAAGAGGAAATCGGTAATGTCGAGGTCCTGTTGTTCAAGTTTTATTTTTTTTATCTGTTCAGGTTCTGACAAGTAATTACCCTGACCAGTAGAAATCACATTTAATCCTGAAATAATGGGATTGTGAAGGGATTCATAGGCAATCAGGATATTTTTATTTTTAAGAGGAACTATCCTTTTTACCTTTGTAGGAAAAAATTCTTCTTTATTGGTTAAGTTCCTGTAATAGGCTATTTTCTGGGTAAATTCTGTCACAAGAAAATCTATTCCGGTTTCTTGGTGACCCAGCCATAAGTTGTTTTGATTGTCAAATGTGATTTGATTGATAAATCCCGAAGACAGCCCTGATTTGTTATGGTCATCGCCATCCAAATGTTCAATAATTTCGCCATCACTATTAAGTACAATGATTCCCAAATCTGAAACCGCACACCAAATATTGCCCTTATAATCTTTTTCTATATAAAAGACTTCTTCATTGTCATTTAAGGTGTTGTTGAATTCAATTTTCTTTGGTGATTCTGCATCATGAGGTTTATACCACAACCCTTTTGTACTGGCGAACCAGATATTTCCGCGGTTATCCAACAGGATCTTTTTTACCAATATGTTGTTTGCCGCCTGACCTTCATCTGGTTTTAACAAATAAGGTTTTATGACATTGGTTGATCTCATTTTTATATAAATTCCTTTATCAATGGTACATATCCAAATTTGATTTAATTTAGTGTCTAGCAGGGCTGTACTAATTCCAGTATCATTTATAAAGGAGTATTTGAAATCGGCGTTTCTAGCTATTCGAATTTTATCAAATACATCTTGCTCATTATCGTATCTATAGATTCCTGCATTGGTAAAAAACCAGTTTTTCTTATCGATGATTTCGGCATGATGAATAACTATTTCCGGATCGCTGGATAATTGTTTGCGTTGAAATAGACCGTTATTGTATAGTAGCAATCCCTTTCTGGTGAGTATCCAAATTCCACCATTGATGTTTCGTTCGAGATCGATGATGTGTTGATCAAGGAGGACATCGATAGAATCTGTCCTATTGGGGAATTTGATCATTTGATTTCCTTCGTGGCGATTCAGCCCTCTTTCCGTTGCAATCCACATATAACCGAATTCATCTTGAAGGATATCAGTGATGTGATTATTTGAAAGTCCATCTGGGATGCCAATATGCTTAAATTTGACGTTGTAATTTTGCGCTACAAGTGATGAGGTGAAAAATGAGCTCAGGAAAAAAATAAGATATTTTACACTAGAACTGATCATAAATGGAATGTTTTTCATTATCCTTAATATAGCTGATATATGACTAAAATCCAAAATGGAACTGTAATCCTATTTGTTGTATTTTCTTGTTTTCATATCCGTAATTGATGCTAGACTATGGGTTTAAAATTTACGATTTTGCGAGTTAACTTCTCAATTCTATGACAGGGATCAGGTACCCAAAAGCAATATACCAAATTACATTTATTCGGTCAGAAGAAATCGTATTCATAGTGTATTTGAATCATATTAGTACCAATATGATTTTATGAGAAACCATTACCTTTCATTTTCGGTCTAACTTTGCCAGGTAGTTAAATTGATATTTATGTTTGTGGGTAGAGACACCGGACATTTTTTGAAGGATTTCAGCAGAAAATACCTGCTTCTATTAGTATTTACATTGTTATTGAATATTGTACATGCTCAAAGTACATTTTACGCCTACCATACAAAAGTGAATCAGTCTTCTACAGACTTTGTTGGTAAGTTCGCGGATTTGATAGTAGTCCTGGGAGAAGGTAAGCAGTTGGAGTTTACAAGAAAAACCCAATATGCTCCTCTATGGGTGACTTCAGGAAATAGCTATAAAGTTGACGAATTTGTTCCGGAGAGAACCCCGGATTATTCGTTAGAATACAGTTTTATAAGACTGCTTGAAGAGGGACCGGATAAAATTGTGGTGCATTGGAGATATGTTCCAGATATTCAATTGATGAAAGAAGCCAATGATAATCTCAATCTCACATTTATAGAAGGTTTTACCAATGTTGTCCATGAAATATTTACTATTTACCCGTCAGGAAAAGTCGAACGTGAGGTGCTGGATGCCAGATCCACTGGGTTTGATGACTGGAAAAACCCAAATTCAATACATAGGCAAAACCTACAGTTGTTAGACGAAGGTATTGATCATGGAAAAGTAACCTGGGGGGATGTGGGAGCAAAGCGGCTAATACCTATATCTAAAAACAGGATAATTGAACCACTGACGAAAAAAACTCTGGCCTCATTTTCTTTTGATGAAGGTGGGGGTAATTATGGTGAATTTGAATACCTGGAATGGCGCGAAATAGAGGAGGTGGTTTATGGTCAAACGGTTGATAAGAGCAATAAAATGTTGATTCCTATAAAGGGTCATGGTGCACTTTATAAAAAGGGAGTATCTGGGACAGCACTGGCGTTTGATGGGTACTACACTGGCATAAGCACTGATGAGGAAATACCAGAAAGGGCTTCTTTTTCAGTGGAGGGATGGATTGCGCTAGATGTTTATCCGTTCAATGATGCGCCCATTATTCATAAATCAGCTGAATTTGGTAAACGTGGTTTTTATCTTGGGATAAATGCATACGGGCATCCATTCATTACCATCAATGGGAAGAAAGCAGAAGCCAATCTGACCCTTCCATTGTATACCTGGTCTCATATAGCAGCCAGTGTAGACCAAAATCAGATGAAATTATATGTAGACGGCAAGGAAGTGGCGACCGAAGTTTTCGAAGGAAACGTCGACTGGAGCGGATTGCCGCTTATGGTTGGCTTAAATAATTCAAGGAGGAGATGTACCGACTATGTTCGTACTGAACAACAAAATATCCCTTTCATTTATGGTATACAAGGGCTGTTGGATGAAGTTAAATTGTTGGATGCAGCCTTGTCTTCAGCTGAAATACAAGCGTCTTTTGAAGCTTTTCTTCCTAGCCAAAGGGAATCAGAATTAAAAAAGGCAGTTCTTCCAGGAGAAGTGGGTATGGCGGATAATTTTGGGGCAACATATAAAACGTTGTCTCATCATGAGCTTTGGGATCGCATGTGGCGATTGACCAATTATTCTGATATAGTAGTGAAATTTGAGGACAATCCAGCCAGCATAGTGTATTGGCATGGGACCAATTATGCAGCCAATTATGTAGTGGATAATAACCGATGGATGGCAGATCAAAGCACTGAAATTTGGGGTAAACACGGCTGTTCGGAGCATATGGCCGACAAACAGGGACGTCATAGCTATGCCAGACTCATAGAGAATAATGAAGCCAGAGTGGTAGTGCATTGGAGATATCCATGTGTAGACGTAGGTTATGTTTGCGACAATAGACGAAATTGGTCAGATGAATATCATACCATATACCCAGATGCTACAGTAATTAGAAAAGTGGAGTTTAATAAATCTGAAAATCCGGGTTTTCAGGACATACAGTTTTTCACCAACCCTGGCGAGTCAGCATTGGATGTGGTTCACCTGAATGCGATGACCGTAGCCAACACCAAAGGAGAGACACTGGAGCTGAAATGGGAAAAACCAAATAAAAACCCAGAGCAGAAATTAAAAGATGCAACCGTCGAATGGTTAAATACCAAATCGGAGTATAAGATATTCGTGATTTTTCAAGGTCCAGGCATCAGTACATGGGGTGATTTTGAACAATCAAAATATACGGATGATCCTTTTGCAGGACCCTGGAATCATTGGCCTGTCAGTTTGGTTCCCTCAGATGGAAGATATGCTGTAGCACAAGATCGTGTGACGCATTTCGCATTGGGAGCCAACGACAGTGCACCGGATTATGGATCCATGGTCCAATATGGATTCACATTAAACAATATAAAAGCCGTGATACCAACAGCCAGATATTGGCAAAATCCTCCGAAAATCTCAGGCCTACAAGGAGGGCAGTGTCTGGGATTCAATAAGGAAGAGAAAGCTTATTATTTTGATTCATTGAATGCAAGTTCCCTTAGTTTCATTATCAATGCAAATTCAGATTCCCCCATTATTAATCCAGTAATGGTACTTAAAAATTGTAATACTCAAAATCCGGAAATAATAATAAATGGAAAATTTTTAGAATCTGGTGATGCTTTTAGAGTAGGCAGAGAACATGATGTGAATGGAAAATCCAAAATTGTAATATGGTTGAGGCTCACAAGTGTAAAGCCTATTCAAGTTGAAGTAGTTGGTCTGTAAATAAGCAATGTGTTTGGTCTTTGGTGCCGAATTGGGTATTTATTCCTCTGATGGGGACCTTCATTTCTGGTGTATATGTGCAGCCACTCTTAACTAATATAAGTTAGAGAATTGAAAATGAGAACTATGAATATTATCAAAAAGAAATTAAAAACATTGAGTATTACGGCTATGGTTACTTTGTTAACCACGACCTTATATTCTCAAACTGGTTCATCGTTTTACTCAAAAGGCAATAACTGGCAGGAAACGGTCAGTAATTCAATAAAATCTTTTCATTCTGAACGGGAAAGATTGAGTATTATGCTCAATGATGAGAGCATAATTAATTTAGGCGATTGGTATTCAGTTGGCGGATTTACAGGTGATCGTGATAAACTATATAGCATGCAATTCGGGCCTGAGACAAATTCGGGCTTGGACCAGATATATTCCGGAGAACGAAGATGGGTAGCTCGCCCTGAATGGAAAGACGGTCAACCCCATCTTTTTGAAGGTATGGCGATTGAAGTTAACTATCTCCAACGTTTAATAGAGATGTCACAGGATATGGAACTTCTCGCCTATGTGAGTAGTGATGACGGCCTGCATTTCTGGTTGAATGATGAGTTGATATTCGAAAATGATGCGGATAGAGGATTAGAACCCAATCAGGAGTTTATTCCCTTGAAACTAAAGAAAGGTAAGAATAGGGTGATGCTTAAAATCAACAACCTTGGCAATCCACAGGGGTATTTCTTTTCTCTTCTGCCTGATGCAGATGTATATAGGATAGAAATTGAAAAGATATGGAATCAAGTAGCTGTTGATTTCCCAGATGCCAATTCCATATTCCAGATTCAAAGAGAAAAAAAAGACGGTATATGGGATTCTCAAGTTCAAGGATATGACGAGTCAAGAATAGTCGGAAATTACATCGAGAAGATAAAACGAATTCCTTCAATAACAGAATATGCCGAAAAATATTATGCGACTGCCAAAGATGAAGTAGATATAAATATAATCCGTGAGTTGTATTACCTCACTTGTAAATTCGACAATATTATTTATCTTGATGATGCACGTGACAGTGATGATACGGAATGGAATGACTATAAATCCAGATTTAAGTTACAAGCCATGGAAGTTGCTTCACTGCTCACGGATGGAAACGATAATGAAGAACAGCTTTCCACTGCCTTAGCTCATTTGGATGAACTTTTTGACAATATTCCTTTGCGTTTACCTTCAGGACTAGATTCGAAAGGTCCTTTTGGAGCCTATTATACAAGTTTGAAGTATGATCTCGATTGGGACAAACACTGGCGTATCGGAGATCATGCCGATGTTGTGGTTGATTTTGGCCGGGTAGGTTACAAATTTGTTTTCTGGAGAGGTACCAGCTATATTCCCTGCTGGGTAACTGAAACAGGTGTTTGGTACACCAATGAATTTGTTGAACGCAGAGGCTTTCATAGTGCCAATACCGAGGGTTGTGTCGAACCCATGTCTGACAAACAGTGTCGATATTCCCACGTACGTATTATCGAAAATTCAGATGCCAGGGTTGTCGTCCATTGGCGTTACGCACCAATTGATGTAAACTATGAGCATCCCTTTACCGATCCTGTTACTGGTTGGAGTGACTGGGTAGATGAAGTATATACCATCTATCCATCCGGTGTTGCCGTAAGGAAAATAACCCTTCAAACAAATCGTCCGGATTTATGGACCGAATTTCAGGAATCGATTGTAATAAATCAGCCTGGAACAATGCCTGAGGATAATATTGAATCAGGTGCTATCTCATTGGCTAATATGGATGGCCAGAGTAAAACTTATTT
>Ga0209536_100000106_pt1 | contig 117192 bp, 111 predicted proteins | sample DeeMarSeWOR28_12_FD_187461 | JGI IMG/M metagenome (GOLD analysis project Ga0209536, IMG submission 187461) | Marine sediment microbial communities from White Oak River estuary, North Carolina - WOR-2-8_12 (SPAdes) (version 2) | ecosystem: Environmental > Aquatic > Marine > Intertidal zone >...
GGCGGCCGGCGACCACGTTACCGAGGCGTGCGGCTTCTGCGGTGGGCATTGCCGTTATGCAGGAGGCGCCATCGTTGGCAACCGGCCGCGGATGGTGGGTTATCAGGCAGCCGGCAGTGCGCCATTCATGCGCGGCCACATGGTGGATGACCCGGAGACCGTGGCGACAGCGATTCGCATCGGTCATCCCCAGTCGTGGTCATTTGCCTGGAAGGCACAGGAGGAGTCGGGCGGTTGGTTTGATGAGTGTACCGACGAAGAGATCCTCGCGGCGCAAAAGCTGTTGGCAGAGCGCGAGGGCATTTTCTGCGAGCCCGCTTCGGCGACGTCACTGGCCGGAGCCATGAAGGACATCGAAACGGGCCGGATCCCGGAGGGCAGCAGCATTGTGTGTACGCTGACCGGCCACGGCCTCAAGGACCCCGACACCGCGATTCGCCAGAGTACCGCGCCGATGCAGACCGTCGACGCCAGCCTGGACGACGTCAAACGCGTGATTGTCGAGAATCTGCGCTAGGTTTGGGTCGTTCGCTGCGACAACGCGCCTCAGAAGATGCGCTCGCCCGAGCGGGCGACGAGCCTTTAGTCTCGCCGCTGCTGCGCCATGCCAGGTCGTGACCGCTCGCTGACGCTGTTCGTACCGGGTCTGCTCAATCCTGCCGCCGACGTGGCGCGGCTGCCAGCTTCCAGTTGGCCGGCGCTGTCGTCGCTTGAGATGCTGCTGAGTCGAGGCCGCTGGCAGCATAGGGTCGCGCGTGGGCTCGAAGCCAGTTTGTTTGCCTTGTTTGGGTATTGCCCGGAGCCGGGCGCCGAACTGCCCTGCGCAGCGATCACCCGTGCCATCGATGGTGGCGCGCCGGACGACGGCTGGTGGCTGCGCGCCGACCCCGTGCACCTGCATGCCGACCACCGCAGTCTCATTATGCTGGCGCACGAGCAGCTGCATCTCACCGAGCAGGAAGCCAGCGATTTGCACAGTGAAGTCGAGCGAGCCTTCGCCGATCAGGGCTGGCACTGGGAGGTGCGGGCGCCCCAGCGCTGGTATGTGCGTCTACCCGAGCCCGCGCGCATACGCACCCATGGTATCGCTGCAACCTTGGGTCATGACATTCTGACTCGGTTACCCGAGGGCGAAGACGCTAGGCTCTGGCGCGGCTACCTCAATGAGGTGCAGATGCTGCTGCACGCGCACCCGGTGAATCAGTCCCGTGTGGACCGCGGCCAGCTGCCGGCCAACAGCCTGTGGTTTTGGGGCGGCGGTCGTTTGCCGGCTGCAGCGCAGACGTCGTGGAGCAGCGTGCGCAGCGACGACCTGCTGACGCGGGCGCTGGCACAGCACGCCGGCACCGCCCATGCGCCGTTGCCAGCAGCTGAGGATGGTGTCCAGTGGCTGAGCGACGCGGACAACGACTTGCTGGTGCTGCATGAGGCGTACCCGCATGCCCAGCTCAGTGACCCCTATTCCTGGCTGGAGCACCTCTCGGCGCTGGAACAACGCTGGTTCGTGCTCCTGCGCGATGCCGTGCAGCAGGGTGTCCTCGGTGGGCTGACGCTGGTGACCGATGACGGTCGCGCGTGTCGGGTCAGCCGCGGCGATTTGCGCCGCTGGTGGCGGCGCAGCCGACCTTGTTCGGCCTTCCTCGAGCGCGACTCCCCGGCACACGCGAGCAAGAACTGATGACCCACCGCATCGAACGACGGCTGGTCGACGTTGGACCCACGTTGCGGGCTTTGGATGTCGGCCCGGTGCTGGCGCGCGTGTACGCGGGCCGGGGCGTGCGTGATGCGGCTGAGCTGGAGCACACGCTCGAGCGGCTACTGGATTTCCGCGCCTTGCGCGGCATTGATGAGGCGGTCGAGTTGCTGGTGCACGCCGTGACGCACGGCGAGCGCATTCTCATTGTCGGTGATTTCGATGCCGATGGTGCGACCAGCACGGCAGTTGCGGTGCGTGCACTGCGCGCCTGCGGCGCGCGAGATGTGCACTACGTGGTACCCGATCGCTTTCGCTTCGGCTACGGACTTACTCCCGAGATTGTCGCCGTTGCGCTGCAGCGCGAGCCGGCACTCATCATTACCGTCGACAATGGGATTTCCAGTGTCGCTGGCGTCGCGGCTGCCAAGGCCGAAGGCGTGCGGGTGTTGGTTACCGATCACCACTTACCGGGCGCAACGTTGCCGGCGGCCGACGCGATCGTCAATCCCAACCAGCCCGATGACGCATTCCCGAGCAAGGCGATCGCCGGTGTCGGTGTGATCTTCTACGTGATGCTCGCCCTGCGTGCGGCCCTGCGCACCCAAGATTGGTTTGCCAAGCGGGGTATGCGCGAGCCGAATCTAGCCGAGTTGCTGGACCTGGTCGCTTTGGGGACGGTCGCCGATGTTGTACCCCTGGACCACAACAACCGCATCCTGGTCGCTCAGGGACTGGCACGCATTCGGGCGGGCCGCTGTTGCCCCGGGATCCAAGCGTTGTTCGAGGTGGCTGGCCGGTCGCGGTCGATTGCGGTGGCTGGCGACCTGGGTTTTGCGGTCGCGCCGCGGCTCAACGCCGCCGGCCGGCTCGAGGACATGGGCTCGGGTATTGCCTGCCTGCTCAGCGACGAGCCGGGCGAGGCCCGCCGGCTCGCGCAACGTCTGGATGGACTCAACCGCGAGCGCCGCGTCATCGAGGCGCAGATGCATCAGCAGGCGGTGGCTCACATCGAGACCCTGCTGGTCGACGAAGACAGCGAATTGCCGCTCGGGGTGTGTCTGTTCGACGAAGACTGGCACGAAGGGGTGGTGGGTATCGTGGCCTCGCGCATCAAAGAGCGTCTGCATCGGCCGGTCATCGCCTTTGCCGCGACCGACGCGCAAACGCTTAAAGGGTCTGGGCGCTCGGTGGCCGGTCTGCACATGCGCGATGCGCTCGACAGCATCGCGGCGCGCCACCCCGGCATGCTGAGCAAATTCGGTGGTCACGCTATGGCGGCGGGGTTGAGCCTGGAACGCAGTCACTTCGATGACTTTGCCGCAGCATTCAACGAAGAAGTCGGCCGTCACGTTTCCGAGGACCAGCTGCGCGGCGTTGTGGTGAGCGACGGTGAATTGAGCGCGGATGAGGTGTCCCTGGAGTTGGCCGAGTCGCTGCGCTACGCCGGGCCGTGGGGCCAGGGGTTTCCCGAGCCAGTGTTCGACGGATGTTTCGAGGTGGTCCAGCGGCGTATCGTCGGCGAGCGTCATCTCAAGCTCGTGCTGCGCTTGGCCAACGCCGATCAGCTGATCGATGCCATCGCGTTCAATACGACGGACGCCGACTGGCCGCCCGCGACCAGCTCGATTTGGGCCGCATATCGGCTGGATGTGAACGAGTATCTCGGCGCGCGCTCAGTGCAATTGGTGATCGAGCATTTGCAGCCCTGCTGAGCAGCCAGGGAAGACGCGCTCAGCGTTTTCCGTGCTGGGCGGCTGAGGTATCATGGTAGGCTTTAGCAATCAATTGGTGGCCGGGACACATGCTGGAACTCAATCCCCTCTATGAACAACTCGAAGACTTGAAGGCGCGTACCCAAGCGCTTAGGGGGTATCTTTGACTTCGAGGCCAAGCAGGAGCGTCTCGACGAGCTGACCCGCGAGCTCGAAGACCCGCGTATCTGGGACGACCCGGCGCGCGCTCAAGAGTTGGGCCGCGAACGGGCGCGACTATCGGAAATCGTCACCACTCTTGGCGAGCTGGGCCACGGCCTCGCAGATGCTGCTGAGTTGCTCGAGCTGGCCGAGGAGGAGAACGATTCGTCCACGGCCGAGTCCGTCGCGGCGGACATTCAGAAAATGGTTCGTGAGCTGGAGAGACTCGAGTTCCAGCGCATGTTCAGCGGCGAAATGGATGCGCACAATGCCTTCCTGGACGTTCAAGCTGGATCGGGCGGCACTGAGGCGCAGGATTGGGCGAACATGTTGCTGCGCATGTATTTGCGCTGGGGTGAACGCAACGGATTCAGAACCGAGTTGATCGAGGTCTCCGAGGGCGAGGTGGCAGGAATAAAGAGTGCCACCGTTAAGCTGACCGGCGGCTATGCTTACGGCTGGTTGCGCACTGAGACGGGTATTCACCGGCTCGTGCGCAAGTCTCCGTTTGACTCCGGCAACCGGCGTCACACTTCCTTCGCCTCGGTCTTTGTCTATCCCGAGGTGGACGAGGATATCGATATAGACATCAATCCGGCGGAGCTGCGTATCGATACCTATCGTGCTAGCGGTGCGGGTGGCCAGCATGTCAACCGGACGGATTCGGCGGTGCGCATAACGCATATGCCTTCAGGTATCGTGGTGCAATGCCAAAGCGAGCGCTCTCAGCATCAGAACAAGGCGCATGCAATGAACCAACTTCGGGCCAAGCTATACGAAGTCGAGACACACAAGCGCAATGAAGAGAAGCAGGCGCTCGAGGATTCGAAGGCGGATATCGGCTGGGGACATCAGATCCGCTCCTACGTGCTCGATCAGTCCCGCATCAAAGATTTGAGAACCGGGGTTGAGGTGGGCAACACTCAAGCCGTTCTCGACGGCGACTTGAACGAGTTCATCGAAGCCAGTCTCAAGAGCGGCTTGTAGCCGCCCAACATACCGCCTACCGACATGACCGACGACATTGAATACGACGAGCACGCATTGATAGCCCAGCGGCGCGCCAAGCTGGCGAGCATGCGCAACAACGGCATCGCCTTCCCGAATGATTTTCGCCGCGACGTGATGGCGGGGGAACTACATGCCAGGTATGGTGAATGGGACACGGATCGCTTGGAGGCAGAGCCAATACGCGTGCGGGTGGCGGGCCGAATGATGTCGCGTCGGATCATGGGCAAAGCGAGCTTTGCCCACATACAGGATATGTCGGGGCGCATCCAACTGCATGTGACGCGCGACGCGCTGCCGGAGGGCTTTTACAACGAGCAGTTCAAGAAATGGGATATCGGCGACATTGTTGGCGCTGAGGGGCTGCTGTTTAGAACCAAGACGGGCGAGCTCTCAGTGAGAGTCGATGCCTTGCGTTTGTTGACCAAATCGCTGCGGCCGCTGCCGGAGAAATATCACGGCCTGTCCGATCAGGAAACACGCTATCGACGCCGCTATGTGGACCTGATCATGAACGAGGTCTCGCGCGAGACCTTTCGCATGCGCTCCAAGATCTTTGCCTACTTGCGCGAGTACCTCATCGAACGCGGCTTCCTCGAAGTTGAAACGCCAATGATGCAGGCGATACCAGGGGGGGCGACGGCGCGCCCGTTCGTTACCTATCACAACACCCTGGACATGAATCTCTACTTGCGTATCGCGCCAGAGTTGTACTTGAAGCGTCTGGTGGTTGGTGGGTTTGAACGGGTGTTCGAGATCAATCGCAATTTCCGCAATGAGGGATTGTCGACCCGGCACAACCCTGAGTTCACCATGCTCGAATTCTACGAGGCCTATGCAGATTACCGCGACTTGATGGATCTCACTGAGGACATGCTACGTGGCCTCGCGCAACATGTGCTGGGTTCCACTACCGTTACCTATCAAGGCGAAAGCTATGATTTTGGTGCGCCGTTTCAGCGTATGACGGTTAAGGATTCGATTCTGCATTTCAATCCCCAACTCAGTGGCAGCGATCTCGACTCACTCGACACCGCCCGCAAAGCGGCACGAGATTTGGGTATCCCACTCAAGGACAGTTACGGTTTGGGCAAGGTGCAGATTGAGATCTTTGAAAAGACCGTTGAAGAGCGGCTGAAGAATCCAACGTTCATTACCGCTTATCCAACCGAGGTGTCACCACTGGCCCGGCGCAACGACCATGACCCGTTTGTGACCGATCGTTTTGAGTTCTTCGTCGGCGGGCGCGAGATCGCCAACGGCTTCTCAGAACTCAACGATCCAGAGGACCAAGCGGAACGTTTTCGGCGTCAGGTGGCGGAGAAAGATGCCGGCGATGAGGAGGCGATGCACTACGATGAGGATTACATCGTAGCGCTCGAGCATGGCATGCCGCCCACGGCGGGCGAGGGGATAGGCGTTGATCGCCTGGTGATGTTGTTTACGGATTCGCCTTCTATTCGAGACGTGCTGCTGTTTCCGCACATGCGCAAGCAGGATGCCTGAGCAACGACTCAGCCCGCAAGTAGTCCCTTAACGGCGGCGATCTCCTCGCCGGTTTCGTCGAGGTCCACCACGTTTACATCGTGACTTAGGCCCAACTTGGCGAAGGCCGGGATCTGGCTCCAGTCCGCACTTGCCAGGGGATGGTCAGTGCCGATGTGACTCTGCAAATTAGCCACAATGACGACGTCGACATAGTCGGGCCCAGGCGCGCTGTCATAGCTCAGATTTTCATGCTGATCGGCGACGTCGACGAGCTCGGGTGGGAAGTGCCAGTGTTGGAGTATCGCCCGGCCCAGCGGTCCATGGCCGGCGGCAATCACCTCGTCCAATGCTGCTTCGTCGGCCAACAGCTCGGGAATCTCTTCAGCGCGGCTGAGGATGGGCAAGGCGCCGATGTCGTGAACCAATCCGCCGAGCATGGCCTGTTCGGGCCGCAGGCGGGTGAACTGGGAAGCCATGGCGTGACTGATGGCGGCGACCTCCGTGCTGTGCTCCCAGACGGCCCGCAGGCGCTTGTCGGTCGCGTCGGCAGTGGCCTGAAACATTTGCTCCATCACCATACTGGTGACCATGTTTCTGGTCATGGTCAGACCCATTCGCGTTACCGCCGCTTCCAACGTGTCGAACTCCCGATTGCCGCGCAACAGCGGGCTGTTTGCCACCTGGATTAGGCGCGCGGTGAGCGCGGCATCGGTGGCGATGACCTTGGCGATTTGGCCTACGCTGGCGTCGTCGTTGTCCAGGGCGTCGCGCACCCGGAGTGCGACCTCGGGCAGAGTCGGGAGCACCAGTCGATTGTTTTCGAGATCGGCCAGCAATTCGGCCAGCACGCGCTGAGCAAGCGTCTCAGACATCAGTCACCACCCCTGTCCTTGAGAGTATTGGGTATTCCCCGGCACAGCGGGGTTGTCTTGGTTATCGGCGCCAGCTCGGGAGCTTTTAGGGCGGCAGCGATCAGCTTTCCAGCCGGTAAGGCAAGTCCTGCAGGGCCAGCGGGGGCCCCGCAGGCGAGCCCAACCTCAGGCTGGCACCGCTTTCTACCGCCGCGAGTTGGATCACGGCCAGCAGGTCGACGCCGCCGTTCGGACTGGTCTGAGCATCGACGACCTTGCCCGCGCTCTGTTCGCTGGCGTCGTTGCTGGCATACAGGTCAGTGCCCGGAGCCGGGCACCGCTCGGCATCGACGTGGCCCAGGAACATGCGCCGCTTCAGTTTGCCCAGATATTGGGTACGGGCGACGATTTCCTGCCCGGGGTAGCAGCCCTTGGTGAAGCTGAGCCCGCCGATGGCCTGCAGATTCAGCATTTGGGGCACGAAACTGTCAACGGTGTTCGGCAGTACCCGCGGCACCCCCGCCATAATGTCGAGCCAGGCCCATGTCGCACTGCTCACGGTGGTCGCCCCTTCGCGCAGCTGTTGCCACAGCGCGCCCAGACGGGTCGGCTCACCGTAGCACTCGTAGCGTGGCGTCAGACCTGGCACCCGCACCACGGTGATCCCATCTGTGGCACGAATCGAGTCGAGCTCGACGGGTACATCGCCGAGCGCGCTAGAGATTCGTGCCGGTGCCTGCTCGCCTGCTAGTCCGAGAGACACCACGCTATCGCTTAGGTCGGTCAATTCCACTTTGCTACGTAACACGAACATGCGCAGGCGCTTCAAGGTGGCCTCGAGCGTGGTGCGCGGTACGCGCAGCAGGTAGTCCTTGTCTCGGCGCACGATGCGCATGCTGGCCAGAATGCGGCCTTTTGGGCTGCAATATGCGCTAAGCTGACTGAGCTTGGGCGTGAGCGCTTTGACATCGTTCGCTAATTGGCCCTGTAGGAAGCTCTCGGCGTCGGCCCCGCTTGCTGCAATGAAACCCCAGGCCGACAGCTCGGCGAGCACGATGCCCGAACGCGCGGCGCGACGCTCGCCGAGCTCGTCACCGAAATTGAGCACCTCGTCGCCGTCGAAGACGGCGCCATCGTGCTGGAGCAATTCGCGCCACTGAGTGTTCATTGCTATCTCCACACATGACTCGATTCAAAAACGGGATGCTATGTTAACGAATGCAAAGTGGCTGCGTAACAGTGGACGATTCCCGTATTTCATCTACAATAGCCTGCGATGCCTACCAAAGCCAAACGCCCGAAGTACCTCAATCTTTTCAAAATCCACATGCCGGTCACGGCTATTGCCTCGATCCTACACCGAGTCAGTGGAGTATTTCTGATGGCGTTCACGCCGTTGTCGATCTATGCGCTGGCGGTCTCGTTGCGTGACGCGGAGGGTTTCGCTCAAGTACAGGGTTGGCTGCAGGCGTGGCCGGTCCGTGCTGCTGTGGCCATCGCCCTCTGGTCACTGGTGCATCATTTGTTGGCCGGGATCCGCTATCTGTTTCTCGATGTTGGCCGCGGCAGCGATCTGGTTTCGGCGACGATCAGCGCGCGCGCTGTGACCTACGCTGGCGCGGTAACGCTGGCAGGTTTCGCCCTCTGGGTGCTGGCCCGCTGATATGCACGGAAGCGGCCTCAACGCGTGGCTCGTGCAGCGGGTGACCGCTGTTTACCTGGCTTTGTTCCTGATTGCCCTGCCTTTTGTGGTGGCGTCGATGCCAGCGTTGGATTTCGAGCATTGGCGCGCCTTGTTGGCCAGACCTGTTTTCAATGTTTCGGTTGGGCTGTTCTATGTCGCGCTGCTGTCGCATGCCTGGGTGGGTGGGCGTGATGTCGCCATCGACTACGTTCCCAATCTGCCCTTGCGTCTGGTTGTGCTGTCTGCGCTGGCCTTCGCCCTCATTGGATCTTTCGTCTGGGTGGTGGCAACGCTGGTTCCGGTGATGGCGCTATGAGCTTAGCCAAACGTCGTTTCGATACACTGGTCATTGGCGCGGGTGGCGCCGGGCTGCGCGCGGCACTGCAGTTGGCGCAAGCCGAGGCCAAAGTAGCCGTTGTATCCAAGGTGTTTCCGACGCGCTCGCATACGGTCGCCGCACAAGGTGGCATGAATGCGGCGTTGGGCAACGTGCTGCCGGATAACTGGCATTGGCATATGTATGACACCGTCAAGGGCAGCGACTACCTGGGCGACCAGGATGCGATCGAGTTTATGTGCCGGGCTGCCCCCGAATTGGTCGTTGAGCTGGAGCACAATGGCGTACCCTTCAGCCGTCTCGACGACGGGCGTATTTATCAGCGCGCCTTCGGTGGCCAGAGCCAGGATTTCGGTGGTGCTCAGGCGGCACGCACATGCGCTGCAGCTGATCGTACCGGTCACGCGATACTGCACACGCTCTACCAGCAGAACATCCGCGCCAAAACGCATTTCTTTGATGAGTTTTTTGCCGTTGACTTGGTCAAGGATGAGGACGGTTTCATCCTGGGCGCTTTGGTGCTGGAGATCGAGACCGGCGAGCCCTTGCTGATCGAGGCCCGGACCACGCTACTGGCCACTGGTGGAGCGGGGCAGCTGTTTCGGACCAATACCAATGCGCGTATCAACACCGGTGACGGTATGGCGATGGCGCTGCGCGCAGGAATTCCGCTGCAGGACATGGAGTTCTTTCAGTTCCACCCCACCGGTATCGCGGGCAAGGGTATGCTCATTACTGAGGGCGCGCGCGGCGAAGGCGGTTATCTGATTAACCGGGACGGTGAGCGGTTTATGGAACGCTATGCGCCGCATGCCAAGGATCTGGCCAGTCGCGACGTCGTCAGCCGTGCTATCTCCACGGAGGTCCGCGAGGGGCGCGGCTGCGGTCCCGACGCGGATCACGTTTTCTTGAAGCTCGACCATCTCGGAGAAGCGGTGGTCAGTGAGCGTTTGCCGGGCATCCGGGAGATGGTGCGAACGTTTCTGCACACGGATCCCGTCAAGGATCCCATCCCCGTGTTTCCGACGGCGCACTACACCATGGGCGGCATCCCGACCAATCCCCACGGCCAGGTTGTGGTGCCGGTGGCGCCAGGCGAAGAGGAAATTCCAGGGCTTTACGCCGCCGGCGAGTGCGCCTGTGTGTCGGTACACGGCGCCAATCGACTGGGCGGAAACTCACTGCTGGACATCGTCGTGTTTGGTAGATCCGCCGGTGATCACATCATTGAATACCTGGCAGAGAACCGCTACCACCGTCCGCTGGCCCAGGACAGCGTTGATCAGGCAATGGCCAGACTGACCCGCTGGGACGAGCGCGGCTCGGGCGAGAGCGTCGACGAGCTGCGTGGCGTACTGCAAGAGACGATGGAGCGCTACTGTGGTGTGTTTCGCAGCGAGGAGGTTCTCAGCGAGGGCGTCGACAAGGTGCTGGAAATCGAAACGCGTCTCGGCGATGTGCGCTTGACCGATCACAGCAGGGTGTTCAACACGGCGCGCATCGAGGCGCTGGAGTTGGAGAACCTGGTCGATGTTGCCGTTGCTACCATAGCCTCGGCGCTTGCTCGGCAGGAGAGTCGCGGCGCACACACGCGCGTGGATTATCCGCAGCGCGATGATAAGTCGTGGCTCAAACACAGTCTCTTCTATCGTGACGGGCGGCGAATGGAATTCAAGCCGGTGCGTATGAAGCCGCTGACGGTGGCGTCGTTTCCGCCCAAGGAGAGAGTCTACTAGTCGCGCGTCGCTGTGGTCGCTTGCGCACCACACGTGCATCGGCGTCTTTTGGTCGCTAGTGCGTGATGCGCGGCTCTGCGGCATTGGCATGAATGCTCAAATCGTAAGGGTCACGACACAGATATGCGCTTCTCCATATATCGCTACAATCCCGAGACCGACTCCTCGCCCTATATGCAGGGCTATGAGCTGGAGGACGTCACCTCCGACATGATGGTGCGCGAAGCGCTGGTGCGTCTCAAGGCGCAAGATGAGTCGCTTACTTTTCGCCACTCTTGCGGCGAAGGCGTATGTGGTTCGGATGCCGTCAACATCAATGGACGCAACGCGCTTGCCTGCATCACGCCGCTGGCCGAGCTCAAAGAGCCAGTTGAGATACGCCCACTGCCCGGCATGCCGGTAATTCGGGACCTGGTCGTGGACATGACGCAGTTCTTCCAGCACTACCGTGCCGTGCGGCCCTATCTCATCGTCGACAGCCCAGAGCCGGAGGTGGAGTACCGCCAGACTCCTGAAGACCGCGCGCGTCTCGACGGTCTCTATGAATGCATTCTGTGTGCCTGCTGCAGCACGTCGTGCCCGTCTTACTGGTGGAATCCAGCGCGGTTCCGCGGTCCGGCAGCGTTGTTGCAGGCGTATCGCTTCCTCGCTGACAGCCGTGATGAGGCGACTGCTTCGCGTTTGGCCGAGCTCGATGGTCCGTACCGTATGTTCCGTTGTCACACGATAATGAACTGCGTGAATGTCTGCCCCAAAGGGCTCAATCCCGCCAAGGCCATTCACGAAATTCGCAAACTGATGGTTCGTCACACCGTTTAGGCGGGTGCGACGGTAGTGCCCACGAGTGAACGCGGACGCCTGCTCTGGCAGTGCCGCCGAGGCATGCTCGAGTTAGATATCGCTTTGCAGACCTTCGTCGCGCGCGAGTTCGACAATCTCACCCCCTCCCAGCGCGAGCAGTTCTCCGAGTTGCTTCAATGTCCCGACGATATGTTGTGGTCGTATCTGTTCGGTGGCGTGGTGCCGGTGGACGATTCAACCGCTGATCTGATCGAACGGATAAAGACCAGTGCTGGACCTTGAGCTGCATCCCTCCTGGTCGCTCACCGGTGCGCTAGGCGGTGTTCACCTGGCAGCGATGCTTGCCTTGGTCCAGCCGATTGCGCTGCCGGTCGGCCTGAGGCTTATTGTCGCCGCCATTGTCGCGGCCAGCGCCATTCTCACGCTGCGACGCTGGGCATTGTTGCGTTCGCCGCGCTCGTTGATTCGTCTACGGGGTTCCGCCAGCGGCGAATGGCGCGTGATCACAGCTGCGGGTGAGGCGTACCAAGCACGACTCGGCGCTGATGCGGTCGTGACCAACGGGTTGGTGATCATGCATCTGGAGTGCGCCGACGGGCGTACCCGCCACGCGGTGATATGTCGAGACAGCATTGGCACGGAGAATTTGCGCCGCCTGCGACGAGTGTTGCGCACCCAACGCGTGGTCGAGCAGCGTTGAGCAGGCGCAGCGTTGCTCCGGACTCAGGCCGGGGAAGTGTAGTTTGCGGGCGTGAGTACGGTAGCGCGCGCCACTTCAGTCGGTGCGGCTGGGGGATAGTCCAAGGTGTAGTGCAGGCCACGGCTTTCCCGGCGCGATTGAGCCGAGCGAATAATGAGGTCAGCCACGAGCGCCAGGTTGCGCAGTTCCAGTAAGTCGTCGGTGACGCGAAAGTGCCCGTAATACTCGGCAATCTCGTGCAGTAGCACATCGGCCCGGCGCTTGGCGCGCTGCAAGCGCTTGTCGGTGCGGACGATGCCGACATAGTCCCACATGAAGCGGCGCAGCTCATCCCAGTTGTGCGATACCACCACCATCTCATCTGAATCGGTTACCCGGCTCTCATCCCATTCCGGCAGCGGCTCCGGCATGGCCGGTGCGCGGCCTTGTTCACGAATCGCCTCGCTCGCAGCTTTGGCGAATACCAGACACTCCAACAGCGAGTTACTGGCGAGTCGATTGGCGCCGTGCAGACCTGTGTGGGCGACTTCACCAATGGCGAAGAGGCCGGGTACATCGGTGCGTCCGTGGACGTCCGTCATCAAGCCGCCACAGGTGTAGTGGGCTGCGGGCACCACGGGTAGCGGTCCCTTGGTCATGTCATAGCCGTACTCGAGGCAGCGTTGATAGACGGTGGGGAAGTGTGAGGTGATGAAATCCGCCGGTCGATGACTAATATCGAGGTAGACACACTCGGCGCCGAGTCGCTTCATTTCGTGATCGATCGCCCGGGCGACGATATCGCGCGGGGCCAGTTCACCTCGGGCGTCGAAGCTGTCCATGAACCGTGCTCCGTCCGGCAGCAACAACCTGCCACCTTCGCCGCGGATGGCCTCGGTCAGCAGGAATGTGCGCGCCTCGGGATGGTACAGGCAGGTAGGATGGAACTGATTGAACTCCAAATTGGCCACGCGGCAACCTGCCCGCCAACCCATGGCAATGCCGTCACCGCTGGCACTGTCGGGATTGCTGGTATACAGATAGACCTTGCTGGCACCGCCGGTAGCCAGTACCACATGGCGCGCCCGTATGACGTGGACCTTGCCCGCCTGACGGTCAAGTACGTAGATTCCCAGGCAGCGATTGGGTTGGCGGCCCACCTTGCGCGCGGTGATGAGATCGACCGCGATATGCTCCTCGAAGATCTGTATGTTCGGGTGCGCGCGCGCCAGCCCTTCCAGCGTTGTCTCGACGGCGCGCCCGGTCGCATCCGCGGCATGGACGATGCGACGATGGCTGTGCCCGCCCTCGCGACCCAGATGAAATTGCCCCGGCTTGCTGTCCCCGGCCGGGGTGAAGGGTACCCCGCGTTCGACCAGCCACTCGATGCACTCCTTGCCCTGCGCCACTACCGCGCGCACCACCTCGGCATCGCACAGCCCGGCGCCCACGTTAATGGTGTCACTGACGTGGGCGTCCACTGAATCCTCGGGGTCGAGCACGGCGGCGATGCCACCCTGGGCCCAGAGGGTGCAGCCATCGGCAAGCGGACCTTTAGAGACCAGGGCGATGCTGAGCTGGTCAGCGAGTCGCAGCGCCAGTGCCAATCCGGCGGCGCCACTGCCCACCACGAGCACATCAGCCTGATGCTGCATGGCTGCGGCTCGCCGCGTCGAACGGCAATCGAACGGGGGTATGGCGCTCGTGATGAGGGCGCCGGGCGGGAGTATCGTTTCGTTGGAATGGCATTCGGGCTACAATGCGCCGCAGTTTCCGCAACGGATCGCTGGCTGCGCCCCATGGCCAGCCGCGCGGATACTATAACCAAATTTGCCACAACCGGGCGAACTTATCACACCGCGTACTGTCGTAGGGGTAGTGCTGGCCCGGTGATAGTGACTAAGGACTGGGGCCCGCATGGCCGAAAACAGTGTTGATCAGGCTCTGGTCGAACGGGTTCAGCGTGGCGACAAGGCGGCCTTCGATACGTTGGTACTCAAGTACCAGCACAAGATTGCCAAGCTAATCTCGCGCTATGTACACGATCCAACCGAAGCATTGGATGTTGCCCAGGAGACGTTTATCAAGGCCTACCGAGCGCTGCCTTCCTTTCGCGGCGACAGTGCGTTCTACACCTGGCTCTACCGCATTGCGATCAACACTGCCAAGAACTATCTGGTGGCCCAAAGTCGGCGCCCACCAGCCGATGATATCGATGCCGTGGATGCCGTGAATCTGGAAGCAGGTGGAGCACTCAAGAGTATCGATTCGCCGGAGCGGCTGCTGCTGCGCGACGAGATCGAGCGGGCCATCACTCAGGCCATCGAGGATCTGCCCGAGGATTTGCGTACGGCGATCACGTTGCGCGAGTTTGAAGGAATGAGCTACGAGGAAATTGCCCAGGCTATGGGTTGCCCGATCGGCACCGTTCGTTCGCGCATATTTCGCGCGCGCGAGGCGATCGACAACAAGTTGCGGCCGCTGATCGGCGATTTGGGATCGTGAGGGTAGATGCGAGCATGAACGACAGACTCGGTGAGCAGTTGTCGGCCTTGGTCGACGGGGAATTGGCAGAGCAGGAATACGAGCTGCTGCTGGTGCGGCTGGACAATGATCCGGAGTTGCGTGCCCGCTGGGCGCGCTACAACCTGATCAGCGACGCGTTGCGCAACCATCTGCCCGAGCGCATCGCCGCAGACTTGTCCTCGAGGGTCGCTGCCCGACTGGGCGATGAATTGGGCACACCAGGTGCGGCGGCGAGCGTCGGTCGCTCACGCCGGTTGGGCAAACAGGTGGTCGGTGGCGCACTCGCCGCAGCCGTGGCGGTAGTGGCGATCATTGGTGTTCAGCAGCAGGCCAGTGACGAGGCAGGTGATGCGGGCCTGCAGTCGGCTGCCGTGGAGCCGGTTTCCGAGTTGCGGCAGGCGGAATCGGCTGTGGCGGAGGCGCCGGTCGACCAGGAACTCGTTCGGCGCGCCCGGCTCAACCGCTATCTGGTCAATCACAACGAGTATTCGGCGGCCAGCGGCATGCAAGGGCTGCTGCCCTACACACGAATCGTGAGCTCGCCGGCACAAGAGTAGGGCGCATGGGGTTGGCCAAAGTCTCGCGCAGTGCCGCTCTGATACTCTCTGGCGCCTCTTTCGCGCTGGCGGCGTTGGCGAGCGACGGGGATACGGGCGCGTGGCTGGAAAAGATGGCTCACTCGGCCCATACGCTCAACTACGATGGCGTCTTTGTCTACAGTCACGGCGACAGCCTCAGTGCGATGCGCGTCATTCATGGCGTGTTGCCAGAGGGGCTGGAACGCGAGCGCCTGGTCTCGCTCAATGGCCCCCCGCGCGAGGTCTTGCGCGACAATAAACTTGTAACCTGCATTCTGTCCGACGACCGTTCGGTCTTCGTGGGCAAATCCCGCAGTGGGGCGCCGTTCCCACCGACTTTTCCGCGTCGCGTGCAGGAGTTGCGCGAGCTATACAACATCGATTTTGGTGATCATGGGCGTGTCGCCGGGCGCGCGGTCACGCAAGTGGTTATCGCTCCACGCGATGAGTATCGCTATGGCCACCGTATTTGGATCGACAGCGACACTGGATTGTTGTTGATGAGCGAGATGTTGGATGAACAGGGCGATGTGGTTGAGCAATTCATGTTCACCACTATTGACTACCTCGATGAGGTGCCGGATCACCTTTTCGAATCGGCCATCTCCGGCCAGGAGTATACTCTGCATCAGTCACGTCCAGAGGAGGCCGAGGGGGAAGCAGAGCCGGAGACAATCTGGCGGGCCGAGCGGTTGCCAGCGGGATTCATGCTCGATGTTCGGCGCATACATCGCATGGCCGATGTCGACGAGCCGATGGAGCAATTGGTCTTTTCCGATGGTCTGGCCTCGGTGTCGGTGTTCGTCGAACCGGCCGGGACCGAAAAGGAGTTCATGTCGGGTGCTGCGCGCATGGGCGCCATTAATACGTATGCGCGTCTTGAGAACGGGTACCATATTACCGTAGTGGGCGAGGTTCCAGCGGCCACGGTAAGGCTCATCGGCGAGTCATTTCGCCAGGGCGGGGCGCAATGATCGAGGAGTTGGGCGTGGTCAGCGCCTGTGACGGGGAATACGCCTGGGTACATACTCAGCGTCGTTCGACCTGCGGCCAGTGCGCTGCCCGCCAGGGGTGCGGGACGGCGGTTTTGGCCAAGTTTCTAGGCCGCAATTTCTCCCGAGTTCGTGCCCTCAATAGCGCTGCGGCGGGCGTCGGCGACACAGTGATCGTCGGCCTGCGTGAAGAGGCCCTACTACGGGGCTCAGCGGCGGTTTACCTGGTACCACTGTTGGCCATGTTCGCCATGGCCATGCTGGGCGAAGTTATTGCCCCTCAGCTGGGTGTTACAAGTGAGCCGCTCAGCATCGGCTTTGCCATGCTGGGTCTGGTGCTGGGGTTTGTCTGGTTACGTGTATTCAGCGCTCGGAACCGCACGAATACGGCTTATCAGCCGATCGTGGTTCGTCGGGTGGCGAAAACGAGTAGTTTCAACCCGCCGCATGCGACGGGTTCGATCGAGGAAACGGCAAGGTAGAATAAAGCACTATGAAAAAGACACGTTTAGACAATGCGATCATCTCAATCCTGATGTGGGGCCTGATCGCCGTGGCAAATTCTGCTGTGGCGGCTTCACTGCCTGACTTCACCGAGCTGGCCGAGGCCAACAGCGCAGCGGTGGTCAACATCAGCACCACGCAAAAAGTCAAACAACCAATGCATGGTCTGCCGCCGGGCATGGAGATCCCCGAGGACTCGCCCTGGGGTGATTTCCTACGCCGCTTCTTCGGCGACGGTGAGGGCGGTGACATCGAGGAGTTCGATGCGCGTTCGCTGGGTTCAGGCTTCATCATCGACACCGATGGCTACGTCGTCACCAACTACCACGTTGTCAAGGATGCGGCCGAGATCATTGTCCGGCTCAGCGATCGTCGCGAGTATCCGGCTGAGATCGTCGGCAGTGACGAGCGCAGTGACATCGCCTTGTTGCGTATCGAAGCCAAGGATTTGCCTATCGTTAAGCTTGGCAAGTCCGCCGGCCTGAAGGTTGGCGAATGGGTTATGGCGATTGGCTCGCCGTTCGGTTTTGAACATTCGGTTTCGGTCGGGGTTGTCAGCGCTCTCGGTCGAAGTCTGCCGCGCGAGTCCTATGTCCCGTTTATTCAGACAGACGTGGCGATCAACCCTGGCAACTCCGGCGGGCCATTATTCAACCTCGACGGCGAAGTGGTCGGGATCAATTCGCAAATATATAGCCGCACTGGCGGGTTCATGGGCCTTTCGTTCGCGATTCCGATCGACACCGCGATCGATGTGGTCAGCCAGCTCAAAGGCACAGGTCACGTTACCCGTGGCTGGCTGGGCGTGTTGATTCAGGATGTCAACCGAGATTTGGCGGAGTCCTTTGGCATGGATAAGCCAATGGGTGCGGTGGTGCTGAAAGTTCTCCCGGATTCGCCAGCGGCGGAGGCCGGCCTCAAAGTCGGTGACGTTGTTGTCGAGTTCAATGGCGAGCCTATTTCGTACTCGTCCGATTTGCCCGTCTACGTCGGGCGCACCAAAGTCGGATCAAAGGCCAAGGCCCGGCTCATTCGCGAGGGCAAACCGATGACCGTGTCGATTACCATCGGCGAGCTCCCTCCAGAGGACCAACTCGCGCTCGGCCAGCCGCAGCAGTCGCGTGCCGCGCCGTCGGGACGTTTGGGTATCGTGGTTGAGGATCTGAGTGCCGAGCAGCGGCGTCAGACGGGGGTCGAGGACTCCGGCGTTATCGTGAAGGACGTAATGGATGGTGCGGCGCGGGAAGCCGGTATCAATAGCGGTGATGTCATCGTCATGTTCGATGGGGTCAACGTCAAGAACGCGGCACACTTCAAGAAGCTGGTCGACGGGGTCGAGGCTGGACGCTCGATCGCTGTGCTGGTGCAGCGACGCGGCGGGCCGGCATTCTTGGCCTTGCGGGTGCCGCCGGACAAGTAGGCACCGGCCGTGGGCGGCCGCGTGGGTGTCAGTGTGCCGATCTGGCCGCCGACACGCCACTGGCCGCAGTTGTTTTGACTCTCTTGGAAATAGTGTAGAATTTTGAGCCACTTAGCCGGTAGCTCAGCCGGCGTGTGGTGTGCCCGGCAGGCCAGCATCCTGCGGTGTGCACTGCGCGGTATCTGACTGCGGCTGCTCAGCACGGTGTGTAATGCAAGGCGCTGGCAGGCGCCTTTTTTTGTTGTCTCTGGGATAGGTGTAGATGGCTCCGTGACCGATTTGGCCCACATCAGGAATTTTTCCATTATTGCGCACATCGACCACGGCAAGTCGACCCTGGCGGATCGCTTTATTCAACTGTGTGGGGGACTGAGCGAGCGCGAAATGGCGGCGCAGGTGCTGGATTCAATGGATCTGGAGCGCGAGCGTGGTATTACCATCAAAGCGCAAAGTGTCACGCTGAACTACCGAGCCGACAGTGGTGAGCTGTACCAGCTCAACTTCATTGATACGCCGGGTCATGTCGACTTTTCATACGAAGTATCGCGCTCTCTGGCTGCTTGCGAGGGCGCGTTGTTGGTTGTTGATGCTTCCCAGGGGGTCGAGGCCCAGAGCGTAGCCAACTGCTACACGGCGATCGATCAAGGTCTGGAAGTGTTACCGGTGCTCAACAAGGTGGACCTGCCTGCCGCCGATCCGACGCGCGTCGCGCGCCAGATTGAAGAGATCATCGGCATCGAAGCAAGCCACGCACTGCATGTCAGTGCCAAGACCGGTCTTGGGGTCAAAGAACTGCTTGAGCAGATCGTGACCCGCATTCCGCCGCCACAATCCGAGGCCGATGCGCCGCTGCAGGCATTGATTGTTGACTCATGGTTTGACAATTACCTCGGAGTGGTTTCGCTGGTGCGGGTGGTGAATGGATCGCTGCAACCCAAGCAGAAGATCACCATCATGTCGACGGGGCGCCAATATCAAATAGACAAAGTCGGTATCTTCACGCCCAAGCGACAAGAGCAAGCCCGCCTGGGCGCGGGCGAGGTGGGTTTCCTGGTGGCGGGGATCAAGGAGATCGATGCTGCCCCAGTTGGCGATACGATCACTGACGCGGCGCGACCAGCAGCCGGGCCGCTGGGCGGTTTTCGTCCAGTGCAGCCGCGTGTTTTCGCGGGATTGTTCCCAGTGGATACGGACGACTATGAGGACTTGCGCGAGGCGTTGGGCAAGCTCCGCCTCAATGACGCAGCGCTATTCTATGAGCCAGAGACCTCGCAGGCTCTTGGCTTCGGTTTTCGCTGCGGGTTCTTGGGCATGCTGCACATGGAGATTGTGCAGGAGAGGTTAGAGCGCGAGTATGATCTGGATTTGATCAACACTGCGCCGACAGTGATCTATGAGGTCCTGACCACCAAGGACGAGCTCGTCACCGTCGACAATCCGTCCAAGCTGCCACCCCTGAACGTGATTCGAGAGATTCGTGAGCCCATAATCGAGGCTCATATCCTGCTGCCCCAGGACTATGTTGGTAGTGTGATTACATTGTGTGTCGAAAAACGCGGCGTGCAGAAGCGGATGCAGTATTTGGGCTCACAGGTCGCGTTGACCTATGAGCTGCCCATGGGCGAAGTGATGATGGATTTCTTCGACCGGCTGAAGTCCGTGAGCCGGGGCTACGCGTCCTTGGACTATGATTTCGCGCGCTTCCAGGCCGCGGACCTGGTCAAGCTCGATGTGCTCATCAATGGCGAGCGTGTCGACGCCCTGTCCATGATCGTGCACCGCCAGTTTGCCCAGAACCAGGGACGCGAATTGGCGGATAAAATGCGAGAAATCATTCCGCGCCAGCTTTATGATGTGGCGATTCAAGCGGCAATTGGTTCTCAGATCATCGCCCGCACGACCGTAAAGGCTTTGCGCAAGAACGTTACAGCCAAGTGCTATGGTGGCGACGTCACTCGTAAGCGCAAACTGTTGGAAAAGCAAAAGGCGGGCAAGAAACGTATGAAGCAGGTCGGCAAAGTGGAGATTCCGCAAGAGGCATTTCTTGCGGTGCTGCGCGTGGGCAAGGATAAATAGACGTGGATTTCGCACTGATATTGGTGATAGCGGCCTTGGCGACCGGATTGATCTGGGCGGCAGATGTATTCTTTCTCGCCCCGCAGCGACGTCGGTTCGAGAAGGGCGAAGAAATTGCCGGCTTGGGCGAGGGCGCGGAGCATAAGGCAAAGGCGTTGCGTGAGCCTATACTGGTCGAGTACTCGCGCTCCCTTTTTCCCGTGATCGTCATTGTTCTCGTGCTGCGGTCGTTTCTTGTGGAACCGTTTCGCATTCCGTCTGGCTCGATGCTGCCGACGTTACTGGTTGGCGATTTCATACTGGTAAACAAGTTCGCCTACGGCATCCGCCTGCCAGTGGCCAACGCAAAGATAGTGGAAATTGGCAAACCGCAACGCGGCGACGTCGTCGTGTTTCGCTACCCGGCCGACCCGTCACTCGACTATATCAAGCGAGTGATAGGAGTGCCGGGCGACAACATCCAGTATCGCAACAAACAGTTGTTCATCAACGGTGAGCCCGTGCCACAGCAGTTGCTTGGAGTCTACTCGGACCGTGGGCATGCCGTGGTGGAGCGGCATAGCGAGCAGCTCGGCGGAGTGGAGCACGATATCTTTTTAAGGTCGAATTATCCGGTTCGTGAGGGGTCGTGGACTGTGCCCGCAGACAAGTATTTTGTAATGGGTGACAACCGCGATAACAGCAATGACAGCCGTGTCTGGGGCTTCGTCCCTGATGAGAATTTGGTTGGCAAAGCATTTCTAATATGGATGAGCTGGGATGCCGATAGATGGGGAGTAGAATGGGATCGCATCGGTGAGGTTATTCACTGACAGAGATTGCTAAGGGGGCAACTATGCGAACACTACACCGACAGAGAGGTATGACCGGGGTTGGCTGGCTCCTCGTCCTTATGATATTGGGGTTTGTTATCTATACGGCTCTCAAGCTTTGGCCGATTTACTACGACTATTTCATGATCAGCTCCTCGATGAATAGCGTCACATCCCAGAGCGGTTTGGCGACCAAGAATCCAGCCCAGATCAAGCAAGCTTTGATTAAGCAGCTTCTCATCAACAATGTGCGCGATCTGGATAAGGACGATATTTACGTCAGTGTGGAAAAAGGTAACGTGCAGCTGGAGGTTGCCTACGAGGTGCGCACGCCATTTGTGGGTAACATTGACCTTCTCGTCTCATTTGAGAACTCCGTTTCATTTACCGGGACGCCATGACCGACTTCGCGAAACTGTGTGCCACGCTTGGCTACAGTTTCACCAATCCAGAATTGTTGGGCACAGCGCTGACCCATCGTAGCGCGCGCGCCGATCACAATGAGCGATTGGAGTTTCTCGGTGACGCTGTGCTGGATCTGATTGTCAGCGACGACCTGTATCAAAGTTTTCCCCAGGCAACCGAAGGGGACTTGAGCCGGCTCCGGGCCCGCCTCGTCAAACGCGACGCTCTGGCCGAAGCTGCCCGCCGGGTAGAGCTCGGCACCTATATTGAGTTGGGTTCTGGCGAACTGAAAAGCGGCGGTTTTCGGCGCAGTTCCATCCTGGCTGATGCGTTCGAAGCCGTCATCGGGGCGGTGTATCTGGATGGAGGATTCGAGGTGGTACGGGCGTTGGTCCGTCGCCTGTTGGCACAGGAGTTCAGCGCCTGTGATCTGGAAACCAGTCTCAAGGATCCTAAGACCCAACTGCAGGAATACCTGCAAGCCCGCCAGCAAGCGCTGCCGGAGTATACGGTGATGGAAGTATCCGGCGAGCCGCATGAGCAGACCTTCACGGTGCGCTGCAGCGCCGAGGGGCTGGTGCGGCCGGCTGTTGGCGTGGGTAGCAGTCGGCGCAAGGCGGAGCAGGCTGCGGCCCGCGCCGCACTGGCGCAGCTTGTGCGATGACCACCACCTCCTACCGCAGTGGATACGTGGCCATAGTGGGTCGACCGAATGTCGGCAAGTCTACCCTGCTCAATCATATTCTCGGCCAGAAGATAAGTATTACCTCGCGCAAGCCGCAAACGACGCGCCACCGCATCCGTGGGATCAAAACAACCGCGACGGCACAGGCGGTCTATGTTGACACACCGGGGATACACCACCACCAGAGCCGGGCGATGAATCGGTTGATGAACCGTGCGGCAGCCGCGGCACTGGCGGATGTACACGTCGTGGTCATGGTGGTGGAGGCAATGGCTTGGCAGGATGACGATGATCTGGCGCTCAGTGAGGTGTCCAAGTCTGGGCAGCCAGTGATTCTAGTGGTGAACAAGGTTGATAAGGTAGCGGACAAGTCGAAGCTCCTGCCGTTTCTGGAAAGCTGTGCCAGCCGCGGGTCGTTTGCTGAGGTTATACCCGTGAGCGCCTTTCGTGCCGAGGACGTTGCGCGGGTTGAAGCTGCGGTCGCTCGCCTGTTGCCTGAGGGTCCCGCAGAGTTTCCAGAGGACCAAGTTACCGATCGCTCGCTGAGATTCATCGCGGCCGAGTTGGTGCGCGAGAAACTCATGCGTCGGCTTGGGCAGGAAGTGCCCTACCAGCTCACAGTCGAGATCGAGGAATTCAGTGAAGGGCCAGAGCTGACGCGGATTGGTGCGGTGATTTGGGTTGAGAAGCGCAACCAGAAGGGTATTGTTATCGGTGCGGGTGGTGAGCGGCTCAAGCAAGTTGGCCAAGAGGCGCGCCAGGAACTCGAGCAGTTGATGGACACCAAAGTGTTCTTGCGCTTATGGGTGAAAGTCAAGGAAGGATGGTCGGACGATCTCAAGGCGCTGCATAGTCTGGGCTACGACGATGAGTCATCCTAGACGCGTTCTGTTGCAGCCTGCCTATGTCTTGCATCGGCGCGACTATCGCAATACCAGCCTACTCGTGGAGATTCTCACCGCCGAATTCGGACGCAGTGCGTTGATTGCCAAAGGTGTCCGCGCGCCGCGCTCGCGCTGGCGGCCACTACTGCAACCCTTCATGCCATTGTTGATATCGTGGAGTGGGCGCGGTGAATTGGGCAGCGTGACCGACGTGGAGGCGGCGGGCCGGCCTGTGCACCTGAGCGGTGAGCGTGTCTACAGCGCGCTTTATGTCAACGAGTTGCTCGTGCGTCTGGTGCAGCGCCATGATCCACATCCAGGGATTTTTGCGCTGTATGGTGATTCGCTACAGGCGCTGGCACGCAGCCCGGAGGCCGAACCAATACTGCGCGCTTTTGAGGTCGCTCTGTTGGCGGAACTCGGTTACGGACTCATGCTCGAGCACAATGCCAGTGATGGTGGACCCATTGAGCCGGAGGCGCTCTACTGCTATCGAGTAGAATCTGGGCCGGTTCTAGCCAGTGGACGCGAGCCGCAAGACGGCGTGCTGGTGCATGGTCGTTCCTTGATGGCACTGGGCGGGGCGCTGAGCTGGGATGCCGCGGCCCGCGTCCAGGCCAAAAGGTTGATGCGTTATGTAATCGACCATCATCTGGCTGGGCGACCGGTTCGTGCCCGTGAACTCTATGCGGCGTCCACGCGCCGGCTGCAAACATCAGTCGACAGCAACGACAGCGAGGCGGACGGTGAACAACACCACTGACGACAATATCTATTTGGGCGTCAATATCGATCACGTAGCGACGATTCGACAAGCCCGTGGAACGCTGTATCCAGAACCCATCCAGGCCGCGATCATCGCTGAAAGCGCCGGCGCCGACGCGATCACGATGCATTTGCGCGAAGACCGGCGTCATATCCAGGAACGTGATGTCGAGATGTTGCGCTCGATACTGCAGACGCGGATGAATTTGGAAATGGCAGTGATACCGCAGATGCTGCGTATCGCCGAACGCATTCAGCCGCACGATTGTTGCTTGGTGCCGGAGCGGCGCGAAGAGCTGACTACCGAGGGAGGATTGGATGTGCGGGGACAGCGGGCCAAGGTGGCGGAGGCGTGCGCGCGCTTGCGCGAAGCTGGCGTGCGTGTTTCCTTGTTCATCGATCCCGAACCGCAGCAGGTCGAAGCTGCAGCTGAATGTGGGGCCCCGGTTATCGAGCTACATACTGGGGCCTATGCTGATGCCGACAACGAAACGCTGCGGCACAACGAGCTCAGGCGCATCGCGCAGGCGCTAGCAGCGGGGCAACAGGCAGGGCTACAAGTCAACGCCGGCCATGGCCTGCACTATCATAACGTGTCCGCCATCGCGCGTTTGAAAGGCGTGCGCGAACTCAACATCGGCCACGCGATCGTCGCCCGAGCCTTGTTTACAGGCTTGAGTGACGCGGTGCGCGAGATGAAGCGTCTGATGCGTGAGGCGCGGGGACAGTGATCTTTGGTATCGGCACCGATATCGTTAGTGTGGAACGCATGGAGCGCAATATCGAGCGCTTTGGGCGCCGATTCAGTGAACGGATTCTCGGCGAGGAGGAACAGGCTGATTACGATACCAGCCGCCGGCGCGCCCATTTCCTCGCCAAGCGCTTCGCGGCGAAGGAAGCAGCGGTCAAGGCGATGGGGACAGGGTTTCGCGACGGCATTGCGCTGCGCGATATATGGGTTGGCCATGACGGATTCGGTAAGCCAATGCTGAATTTTGCCGGTGTGGCCGAGCAATTCCTGCGGCGGCACGACATCGGTGCGGTCCATCTCAGCCTGGCGGATGAGGACCGCTACGCAATCGCCTTTGTGACGTTGATGCGCCGATCCGGACAGTAAGCGGCGTCAACCACGCGGCAAGGTGATCGTGCTTAGCGCGTCGATCGCGGCCAGTAGCTCGCGCAGGCGGGCGTCGAGATCCGTGAGCGTTCCCTGCTTGAGTTCCAGGTCCAAGGAGCCGGCGATGCGGCGCAAACGAGGTACGCCACAATAGGCGGTAGCTCCGTGCAGCTTGTGGACGCTGTCACGTAATTCATCGATGCGCCCCTCGGCATGCGCGGATAAAATGGTCTCCCGAAACGAGGGCAGATCACGGCGGAACATGGCGAATAGCTCCTCGGCCAGTTGCGGGTTGCCGCCGGCCAGGCTCACAGCCTGGTTCCAATCCACCAAGGGCAAAGAATCAAGACTCATCCACGAGTCCTCCCACTTGGTTCCATGTTTCTTGCGTCCTTTGCACACCGGCCCCCATTGACCACTTCAAAGCAGCAGGCCTAAAGGCTAACATGACGTCTGCGCTGGTGCACAGCATGTGCCGGTCGGTCGCTGCAGCGAGGTGAATACAAGTGGAATTTCCAACCATCGAGCAGTTTGTTGGCAACACGCCCTTGGTGCGTTTGCAGCGCCTCTGTGGCGAGTCCACTAACCGCATTCTGGTGAAGTTGGAGGGAAACAATCCCGCCGGGTCGGTCAAGGATCGCCCGGCCCTGTCCATGATCGCGCGGGCCGCCGAACGCGGCGAGATCAGTCCCGGCGACCGCCTGATCGAGGCAACCAGTGGCAACACTGGCATCGCGTTGGCGATGGCGGCTGCGATTAAGGGTTATCGAATGACACTGATCATGCCGGAGAACATGAGCGTTGAACGTCGCGCGGTCATGAAGGCGTTTGGTGCCGACATCGTATTGGTGACGCGTGAGCAAGGCATGGAAGGCGCGCGTGATCTGGCGCTGGCGATGCAGGCCGAGGGCAAGGGCAGGGTGTTGGACCAGTTCTCCAACCCGGACAATCCGCGTGCTCACTATGAAGGAACCGGCCCGGAGATATGGCGCGACACTGAGGGAACTGTTACCCATTTTGTCAGCGCTATGGGGACCACTGGCACGATCATGGGCACATCGCACTATCTGAAGGACAAAAACCCAGCAATCCAGATTGTCGGTGTGCAGCCCAGCGAGGGCTCGAGCATTCCGGGTATTCGGCGCTGGCCGAAAGAATATCTGCCGAGCATTTTTGAAGCGAGCCGCGTCGATCGTACGCTGGAAGTCTCGCAGGCCGAGGCTGAGGACGTGACGCGCCAGCTCGCTGCCAGAGAGGGGATTTTTTGTGGAATCTCTTCGGGCGGCGCGGTCGCTGCAGCGCTGCGGTTGTCGTCCGAGGTGCGCGATGCGGTGATTGTCGCGATAATTTGTGATCGGGGCGATCGTTATCTCTCCACAGGCGTTTTTCCGGCTGAGTAGTTGATTTCGGGCGAGCCAGCGCCGCTCGAGAACAAGGAAGGCATCTAGGCGTTATGAGTGTGCTGGTGTTCGATATCGAAACCGTGCCAGATGTGGCCAGCGGGCATCGTTTGTATGGGCTCGAGGGGCGGGGTGATGCAGACGTTGCCAAGGCGATGTTTCATCTGCGCGGGCAAGAAACCGGGAACGAGGTCTTGCGTCTACACTTACAGCGCGTCGTGGCGACATTCGCCGTCTCACGCAGCGGTGACACCTTCAAAGTGTGGTCGCTTGGCGATATCGACGCGGACGAAAAGGAAATCCTACAGCGATTCGTCGATGCTACCGACCGTCATACGCCGACGCTGGTGTCGTGGAACGGCAATGGTTTCGAGCTGTGCGTCATCCACTACCGTTCTTTGCTGCCCGGCATCAGTGCGCCCCGGTACTGGGCTACGGGAGAGGAAGATCCGTCATGCAAATGGAACAACTGTCTTAGCCGCCATCACGGCCGTCATACCGACGTCATGGACGTGCTGGCCGCGTACAACCCGCGCGCGAACGCCCCGCTAGATCACATCGCCATTTTGATTGGAGTGCCCGGTAAGATGGGCAGGTATGGGTCCAAGGTATGGGAACATTATCTGCAAGGCGACATCGGCGGGATTCTCGACGATTGCGAAGCAGATGTGCTGAATACCTATCTGGTCTACCTGCGTTTCGAGTTGATACGGGGTCGTACGGGTGAGCAAGCCTGTGCGGCCGAGTTGGATCTGATGCGCGAGAGCTTGCGGCAGGAGGCAAGACCACACCTGGAGGCTTTCGTCAACGCATGGCGGAGTGCACAGCAGGACTAATGGCAAGAAAGCGACGGCTGCCTCCCAGTGAGCCCCAACAGACCCCGATCACGTCGTTGACCCATGATGGGCGTGGCGTAGCTCGTCTGGATGGCAAGACTGTGTTCGTTGAGGGCGCCCTGCCCGGAGAAACCGTACGGTGGGTCTACACGCGCCGACGCCGCGACTTTGATGAAGCAAAACTCGTTGAAGTCGTTGAGCCATCAGCGCATCGTGTGGAGCCCCACTGTCCGCATTTCGGGGTGTGCGGCGGTTGTAGTTTGCAGCACCTCGATCCCGCCGAGCAGGTTCGAACCAAGCAGCGGATCCTCCTCGACAACTTGGCGCGGCTCGGCAAGGTTGCGCCAGCCAGCGTATTGGAGCCGTTGATTGGTCCGGTCTGGGGTTATCGACGCAAGGCGAGGTTGGGGATCAGGTATGTTGCGGCCAAGGGTGGAGTGCTGGTCGGTTTTCGCGAGCGTCACAGCAATCGTATTGCAGTCCTGCACAGCTGCGCCGTGCTCGACCCCAAGGTCGGTTCACAGTTGCAGTCATTGGCCGCGTGCATTGGGGAGCTGAGCTGTTTCGATAAGATTGCTCAGGCCGAAGTGGCCATCGACGATCGCAATGCCGCCCTGGTCTTGCGCCATCTTGCGCCGCTGAGTAGTGCGGACGAGGAAATTCTCACTGCGTTTGGCGAGCGCACCGGTTTGGCTATTTATCTACAATGTGGCGGCCCGGATACGGTGCGGCTGCTGTGGCCAGAGCAGCTGCAGCTCGCCTATCGGTTGGATGACGATCGCGTCGAAATACATTTTGCGCCCACCGATTTCACTCAGGTCAACGCCGCGATGAACCAGCGCATGCTCGATCGGGTGTTGACGTTGATCGAGGTTGATGAAGACGATCAGGTCTTGGATCTGTTTTGCGGGTTGGGCAACTTTACGTTGCCTCTGGCGCGTCGCGCCGCTGCGGTCGTCGGAGTAGAAGGGGACGCGGGGCTGATCGCCCGGGCGCGTGCCAACGCCAGCGCCAACGCGCTGGCCAATGTCGAGTTTCATGTTGCCAATCTGGCAGAGTCACATGATCGCGCACCGTGGCCCGAATGCGCCTATGACAAAGTGCTGCTCGATCCCCCGCGCAGCGGGGCGGCGCAGATCCTGCCTGCCCTAATTCGGTTGGATGCGCGACGCATTGTTTACGTGTCCTGTAACCCTGCGACGCTGGCACGTGATGCCGGGATACTGGTGCGCGAGGGTGGCTACGCACTAGAGTGCGCCGGCGTCATGGACATGTTCCCGCACACCGCCCACGTTGAATCCGTTGCCTTGTTCGTACGGCGTTAGTCAGTGCTTGGCCAGGTAGGCAAGATAGTCGCCGGAGTGAATCCGCCTGCGCCCCGTGGTCGAGCGATTGTACCAATAGATCCAGCAGCTGAACGGCGCATCATCGCTGATCCGCCAGGCCGTGGTCAGGCGGCGCAGGAACAGGCTGCGCTGCTCGTTGTGGGGCTGGTAGTCTTCATAGGCGTCGATGATGCGCCAATTGGTAGAGCCGCGATGCAGCTCCAGTAACTCGCCACAGATGCGCGTTGGGTTCGTGCTGCGAATAGCGCCAGGGTAAGCGCCGAGGTCATAGATCTGACCGTACACGTATGCCGGCGCAAACAGGCGCAGGTCGTGGGAACGGACCCGTGCGCGGGTACGGCGCTGCAAAGCGCTCAGCAGCGTGCCGTATACGAATAGAAGAGGAGTGTCTGGCTGGATTGCCGTCACTCGGGCGCCTCCCAACTGACCCTGCTAGAATGAGGGCCGATCTTACCTTGCGAGCGTTTGCACTGTCACAGTCGGGATGCGGGCGGAGTAGCTTATGGCGGTTGAGATTGAACGCAAGTTTCTGGTTGCCGATGATAGCTGGCGCGCCAATGCAGACGGCGGTACGCGTATGCGCCAGGGCTACTTGCAGGGTTCAGGCCAAGCCTCGGTACGCGTGCGCCAGCAGGGCGAGCGGGCCTACCTCAATATCAAGAGCCTAACATTGGGCGTGCGACGGCTGGAGTACGAATACGAGATCCCCCTGCAGGATGCGCAGGAACTCTTTGACCGGCTCTGCGCCAAACCGCTGGTCGAGAAGGTGCGTTATCGTGTCCCCTATGCGGGACATGAGTGGGAAGTTGATGTATTCGAAGGTGACAACGCCGGCCTCATCGTAGCCGAGCTCGAGCTGGGCGGCGAGGACGAGAGCTTCGAGTCGCCGTCGTGGGTGGGCAAGGAAGTCTCACACGATACCCGCTACTACAACGTCAATCTGGTCAAACATCCGTACAAAGATTGGACATGAGGTCCGGGGCCAAGTCGATCCATGTCAGTATTGCTCGCCAGGAGCTCAGCCTGACAGAGGCGGGGGAATTGCTGCTGCGGGCGCGTGTATCAACCGCGCGCCACGGGGCGGGCGAGGTCTTTGGCAGCGAATGTACGCCCAGGGGCTGGCACATCATCCGCGCCAAGATCGGCGCCGGCGCGCCCCTAAACACGGTGTTCGTTGGCCGCAGGCCAACGGGCGAGATCTATTCGCCCCAGCTACGCCAGCGCTATCCTGCCAGGGACTGGATACTGACGCGGGTACTATGGCTGAGCGGCACTGAGCCGGGCAGAAATCGGCTCGGCAACGTCGACACCATGCGACGTTATATCTACATCCATGGTTGTCCAGACGAAGACCAAATGGGCGTTGCCAGTTCACATGGATGCATCAAGATGCACAACGCCGACGTGGTGCGTTTGTTCGACTTGGTCGATGTTGGAATCGCTGTCAACATCGAAGAGTAATGGCACAGTTTCGCGGTGGCCTGGAAGGCCAATTTGAATACCACCGCTAGGTATGCGTAGATCATATTATGTCCCTTGGTCCATTGATGCTGGATTTGGAAGGCACGCACCTCACCGACGAGGAGCGTGAGCTGCTACAGCACCCGAGTGTGGGTGGGGTGATATTGTTCTCGCGCAACTATGAAGCGCCGGAACAACTGCGAGAATTGACCACCGCTGTTCACGCCCTGCGCAGCCCAAGACTGCTGCTGGCCGTTGACCATGAAGGCGGGCGGGTCCAGCGCTTTCGTGACGGCTTCACTGCCTTGCCTGCAATGGGGCGTTTGGGCGAGGTCGCCGATCGCGATCGCCGTCACGCCAAGCAGCTAGCCCGGGACACGGGCTGGATGATGGCTGCTGAACTACGCGCCCTGGGGGTGGATTTGAGTTTTGCACCGGTACTGGACCTGGACCGGGGGGTGAGTAGCGTAATCGGTGATCGGGCCTTCCATCAGGATCCCGAGCGTGTTGCTGACTTGGCGCATGCCTATATGCAGGGCATGCACGACGCGGGTATGGCCGCCACTGGCAAGCACTTCCCAGGACATGGCAGTGTGGCCGCCGATTCCCATGTTGACATGCCGGTCGACGAACGCGACCTAGTCGACATTCTCAATGAAGACGGCCTCGCCTTCGAGCGACTGATCCACTACGGTATCGCGGCCGTCATGCCGGCTCATGTTCTCTATCCACGCGTAGACGACTATCCACCTGGGTTCTCGACCGTGTGGTTGCGCAGCATACTTCGTGGACGGCTCGGATTTCAGGGGGCGGTGTTCAGCGATGACCTCAGCATGGCCGGTGCCAGCGTCGTGTCGCATTCATGCGTGGAGCGGGCCAGGCGGGCGTTGCAGGCAGGCTGCGACATGGTTCTGGTCTGCAACGATCGTGCCTCTGCGACGCGAGTGGCGGAAGCCATACAGGACTACAACGATCCGGTTGCCCACGCGCGTCTGGCGCGAATGCACGGTCGCTCCGCCCTCAGTTGGAAAGATCTGCACCGTGATCCGAAGTGGCGACAGATCTCGGCAGCACTGAGCCGGTACAGCAGTGATGACAGTTTGGAATTCGACTTTGATTGAGCTGAGTGAGAGGCTGCAGTGCCCTAGCTCGCTATAGTGACAGTGGGTGGTTAGATGGTGAATTGGATCGATTGGCGCAACGCCTTGGAAGCAGAGTGGGTCTGGATTGGCAGCGTATTTCTGGTGGTGTTTGGAGCACTGCTGCTCGATTTTGCCCAGAAGAGATTGCTGCGCCGCCTCAAGCGTGGTTTGGCGGCGACACCGAACCTCTGGGATGACGCTGTCCTGGAGGCAGTGCGTGCGCCGCTTTCCCTTCTGATTTGGCTACTCGGTCTGACATTCGCAGCGGACATTGTTGCCCAGCGGGCCGAGGCGACCGTGTTCGACTTGATTAGGCCGGTTCGGGAGGTTGGCGTTATTGCCGCGGTGGCGTGGGCATTGATTCGCTTCATCAACAACGTTGAGGCCAATGTTATTGAACGCCGCGATGCCATGGGCCGACCCGTCGATCGGACTACGGCCGACGCAGTAGCCAAGCTGCTGCGCGTATCGGTCTTGATCACGGCCGTGCTGGTCGTGCTACAGACCTTGGGGTTCAGTGTCTCGGGCGTACTGGCCTTTGGCGGCATCGGTGGTTTGGCAGTCGGTCTCGCCGCCAAGGATCTGTTGGCCAATTTCTTTGGTGGCCTCATGGTCTATCTCGACCGTCCGTTTTCTGTCGGGGACTGGGTGCGCTCACCCGATCGTGACATCGAGGGGACAGTTGAAAAGATCGGTTGGCGTCTGACGTGCATCAGGACTTTCGACAAGCGTCCTTTGTATGTGCCCAACGCCACTTTCACCAGTATCGCGGTTGAAAACCCATCGCGAATGAGCCATCGACGCATCTATGAGACAATAGGCATTCGCTACGACGACGCCGCAAAGATGGGTGGCATCGTCGCGGCTGTGAAGCAGATGCTCCTCGAGCATCCGGATATAGACCAGCAGCAGACACTGATCGTCAACTTCAATTCGTTTGCGCCATCGTCACTCGACTTCTTTGTCTACACCTTTACGCGGACGACCAATTGGGTTCGCTATCACGATGTGAAGCAGGATGTGCTACTGCGTATCTATGCAATCATCGCTGAGCACGGCGCTGAGGTTGCCTTCCCAACATCGACTATTCATGTTCCGGAAGGGGTCGCGTTTCGCGGTGGTGACGGATCGGAGCAAGGTGCGCCGGCGCGGGCGTAAGCAGCGAGCGGCGCAGGTTAGTCGCTGGACTGACTGGCGTGGTCCATTTGTGCTGCCTATAATCCCGCGGCTCGCGATGTCGCACAACTGAGTGCAGGAGTCCCAGATGTCGATCTCAGCATTGCAGGCCAAAGCAGTACTTGCGCGAGCAGAGTGCGTCTGTCCCCAAGCCGAGGTGGAGGCGGCCTTGGTGCGTATGGCTGCTGAGATTACCGAGCGCCTCGCCGACAAGGATCCGCTGGTCTTGTGCGTCATGAATGGCGCACTCATCCCGGCCGGGCAACTGCTGACCCGGGTACGGTTGCCGTTGCAGACCGATTACATACATGCCACGCGCTATAGGGGTGAGACCAGCGGTGGACGCCTGCACTGGTTGGCGGAACCCAGCTTTCCCCTGGCGGGGCGGGTGGTGTTGATCGTCGACGACATACTGGACGAGGGCCATACGCTGACCGCGCTGCGTGAGTATTGCCTGAGCAAGGGTGCACGCGAGGTATACAGTGCGGTGTTTGTCCGCAAGTGCCATGATCGCTGCGTGGATGTCAAAGCGGACTTCGTCGGCGTCGAAGTCGAGGATCGCTACGTATTCGGCTTCGGTATGGACTACAAGGACTACTGGCGAAATTTGCCGGCCATCTATGCGGCGAGTCCACAGGACGAATAGGTGTCGGAGGAGCGCAGATGAGCGTGATAGGAATCATCGGAGGCACTGGGCTGACTTCATTGGACGGCCTGGAGATCGTCCGACGCGAGATCGTGAACACTCCCTACGGTGAGCCTTCTGGGCCGCTGAGTCTTGGCAATCTGCAGGGTAAGGACGTCGTGTTTCTGGCCCGTCATGGCGACGGCCATACCATTGCTCCGCATTCGGTGAATTATCGCGCCAATCTGTGGGCGCTCAAGCAGGCTGGCGCAGAGAATTTGATCGCGGTCAATGCTGTTGGGGGCATTCGGGCTGACATGCGACCCGGACGGATCGCCTTCCCGGACCAGATCATCGATTACACGTGGTCGAGGGCGAACACCTTCTTTGATGGAGGACTGAGCCAGGTCGTGCATGTGGACTTTACCGAACCTTACTGTAACTTCTTGCGCCGTACGCTGATCGAATCGGCACGGGACGCAGATCTGGACGCCGTCGAAGATGGTACCTATGCGGCGACTCAAGGCCCGCGCCTAGAGACCGCGGCGGAGATCAACCGGCTGGAGCGAGACTGTTGCGATGTCGTCGGGATGACCGGTATGCCGGAGGCCGCGCTCGCCCGCGAGTTGGAGCTGTGCTACGCCTGTTGCGCGGTCGTTGCGAACTGGGCGCCGGGACGAGGCTCAGGGCCGATCACCATGCACGAGATCGAACGAACGCTGCAGGTTGGAATGGAAAAAGTCCGCCGCCTACTCGGCGAGGTTATTCACGTTCTGTAACAGCAGCCTAGCGTTCTGCGGCACCGGCGCGCGTGCCAGAAGCCGCCGGCGGTGGGCTTGGTGCGGGCTGCGCGGTGGGTTCGGGTGCAGGTGCCGGCTCGTACGGCGTGACTGTTGCGACCACACCGAGCACAGGGTGATCGAAGTAGTGGAGTTCGCCACTGCGCAGGCGGCGCGACTCCTCCAGGTGGAAGGCTAGCGGCACGACCTCGGCCGTCAGCATCTCGGAAAGAAACTGGCTCTCCGATGTTGCCATGTCGCCGTTGTAGTACGACAGATCGACCGCCAGGTGCAGATAGCGGGACAGGTGCAAGCGCATAAAGCCCTCGAGCCGCCGCGCTGGCTTTTGGGGCCGGGTTGGCTCTAACCCGCTCGCTGTATCGACAGTCTGACTGTCAAGCGATGGCGATGCTGTCGCCAGCCGGTTGTCAGTGTGTGCTGTGCTCCGCCCCGGTGAGTCGCCGAGGGGATAGTCCAACTCAATGGCGATGGCGCCTTCCGGGCTAGTACCGGGTTGGCGCCAGGCGGTATGCAGCAGTACGTGATAGCGCGAAGAGCGTCCCAGTGCAGCGGCTTCGGCCTTGAGTTGATACTGGTCGCTGGGCACTGATTCGAACAGCGCGGCCTCGGGAAGCGTCGGCCGCGGTAGGGTGGGATCGGCAAGCGCTCGCAGGCTGATAGTGGGGTGTGTCGAGCTGATGGCAACCGGCTCAGGCCAGATCTCGGCATGGCTGTCAGCGGCGCCGGCGTGCTCAAAGACAATGACTTCGACTGTGAACAGACGCAAGTCATCACTCCAGGCGCAGGCCGGGAATATCATCAACAGGGCAGACGCTAGCAGCCGCCACACGGCGAGCTGGACAATCGACGGATAGTATCTGCTCATGTCTTAGAGAGGTCGCCTAGCGTGGCAGTGAAATCGGTTCTGCGTATGGGGCATCCGCTGCTGCGGCAGGTTGCGCAACCCGTGCGCGAGTTTAACACGCCCGACCTCGATGCGCTCATCGTGGATATGCTGGACACAATGGCTGCGCTCAATGGCGCTGGATTGGCCGCGCCACAGATTGGCGTAAGTCTGCGCGTGGTGATATTCGGAATTACGGCCAACCCGCGCTACCCCGAGGCGGGATCGATACCGCTGACCGTACTGATTAACCCCAGCATCGAAGTCCTCGACCCGAGTCTGGAAGAAGGCTGGGAGGGTTGCCTCAGTGTGCCAGGGATGCGAGGCCTGGTCGAGCGCGCAACGCGTGTACGCTACCGCGGTGTCGACGCCGGCGGTGCCAGCATTGAGCGCGAAGCCGGAGGTTTTCATGCCAGAGTCGTGCAGCATGAAGTGGACCACTTGGACGGCATTCTGTATCCGCAGCGTATCCGGGATCTGCGCAATTTTGGGTTTGAGGACGTGATTCTCGCCGACCGAGCTGACTAGCCGGTCTGCTAGGAATAGGACGGCTCTGCGGTGACGCTGTCTGATCGGCTGAACAGAATTTGCTTTGCCTTCTCGTAATCGTCTCGGCTGATTACGCCTTCGGTGTGCAGGCGGCGAAGCATACGCATCTCGCCGGCAATTTGGGTGCCGACATCGAGGCTGCGTTTTCGTTGCAGCTCAGCTATGCGTGATTCGAGGTGCTCAGCGAAGCGTTGCATTTCATCGCGTGACGGCTGATTGACCCACAGGGCCAGCAGCGGGACGCGTGCGTGGCGTGTCGAGTAGATGCGCTCGGCGCGTGAGCGCAGCGCCACAATGCCCAGACAGGCTACGCTCGCTATGGCGCTCAGGCCAGTGGCGAGCCACAGCAGGACCTGCGGCAAGTCGGTGGTCAGTGTCGCCGCCAGAGCCGCCATCGAGGCAATAGCGATTGTCGAGCCAGCCGCAATCAGCCAGGGCCAGGCGATTTGGTAGCGGCGGCTCGGCTCTGCCGACAGCGCCATCAGGCTGATGGTGAAATCGCGGTGGCGCAGCTTGTCGCCGCTGGAGATGTGCAATTTGTCGGCGCCGCCCAGCTCGAATAGCCGGTAGCTGCCAAACAGGCCACTTTGGCCAAGTTGTGTCCGGTGCTCGCTATTCACTAGGGCGCTTGTCGTCGCTGCGAAGGCTGAAGATACTGGGGCCGCTGTGCATTGGGCCCAACACGATGGGCCAGTGGTACCCCTGAGTTCATCGGCTCGCGGGGGCCGAAGCTTGAATCGGAAGTCGGGCTGCCTCCCGGCGGCGGCGCGTGTACGGTTCAGGCCGCCTCGGCCGCCAGCAGGGTGTCGAGCAGGCCCTGAACCGCGTTCAGGCGGCCGTCGGTATCGGGCAGTTCCATATTGATTCGCAGTTTGTCGGGACCGTCGAGTCGATAGCGTTTGGGCTCGGACTGGATGAGCTCAATGATCTGGATGGGATCGATGTTGGGTTGCTCGACGAACACCAGCCGACCACCGGTGCTGCCGATGTCGAGCTTCTTGATGCCAACGCGGGTGGCCTTGAGCTTGAGCGCTGTGATCTCGAACAGAATTTTGACTTGGTCTGGCAGCAGACCGAAGCGATCGATCATCTCGACCTGCAGTTCGCGCAGATCGTCGTCATTAGCCGCGCTCGCAATGCGCTTGTACATGATCAGGCGTTCGTGCACGTCGGGAAGATAGTCCTCTGGGATCAGGGCGGGTACATGAAGATCGACCTCAGCGCCGTGGCTCAGCGGCTGATCCAGCATCGGTTCGCGACCGGCTTTCAACGAGGCTACCGCACGTTCCAGCAGTTCCGTGTACAACGCATAGCCGATCTCATTCATGTGTCCGCTCTGCTCCTCGCCAAGCAGCTCGCCAGCCCCGCGAATCTCCAAATCGTGGGTTGCCAGCGTGAAGCCCGTGCCAAGTGTCTCAATGGACTCGATGGCCTCCAGGCGCTTGACGGCATCCGCGGTGATGACCGCGCGTGGTGGCACCAGCAAATAGGCATAAGCCCGGTGATGTGAGCGTCCCACCCGCCCGCGGAGCTGGTAGAGCTGCGCCAGTCCGAACCGATCGGCGCGGTTGATAATGATGGTGTTGGCGGTGGGAACGTCGATACCCGTTTCGATTATCGTGGTGCAGATCAGCACATTAAACCGATGGTGATAGAAGTCTGACATCACGTGTTCCAAGTCGCGTTCACGCATCTGGCCATGTGCCACTTCGACTCGGGCCTCAGGGACCAGGCCTTCGACTTCTGCAGCCTTCTTGTGTATCGATTCGACTTCATTGTGTAGGAAGTAGACTTGGCCGCCGCGTTGGATTTCGCGCAGGCACGCCTCGCGGATGGTGTCCGAGTTCCACTCGCTGACGAACGTCTTGACGGCCAGCCGCCGGGCTGGCGGTGTCGCGATGATGGAGAGATCGCGAATGCCCGCTAGCGCCATGTTCAGGGTGCGCGGGATCGGCGTTGCCGTGAGTGTCAGCACATCGACCTCACTGCGCAGACTCTTGAAACGCTCTTTCTGCCGTACGCCGAAGCGGTGTTCTTCATCAATAATCAGCAGGCCGAGGCGTTTGAAGCGCACATCGCCGAGCAGCAGCTTGTGCGTGCCAATGACGATGTCCACGGTGCCGTCAGCAAGTCCGTCGAGGACCTGTGTTTGTTCTTTCTTACTACGGAAACGCGACAGCGACTCGATCTTTACCGGCCAATCGGCGAAACGGTCCTGAAAGTTCGCCAGATGTTGTTGCGTCAGCAGGGTGGTTGGTACCAGCACCGCGACCTGCTTTCCTGCCTGGGTGGCGACAAAGGCTGCGCGCATGGCTACTTCGGTCTTGCCGAAACCGACGTCACCGCAAATGAGTCTATCCATGGGTTGGGCCGAGACCATGTCGGAGACAACGGCATCGATCGCGGCTTGCTGATCGGCAGTTTCTTCGAACGGAAATGCGCTGGCGAAATTGCGGTATTGTTCGTCATCGAAGGGATAGCTGAACCCTACGCGCGCCTGGCGGCGGGCATAGATGTCCAATAGCTCCGCTGCGACATCGCGAATGCGCTCGGTGGCCTTGCGTTTGGCGCGCTCCCATTGACCGCTACCCAGCTTGTGCAGTGGGGCGTTCTCGGGTGAGGTCCCCGTATAGCGGCTGATCAAGTGCAGCGATGAGACGGGCACATAGAGGCGGTCGCCGTCGGCGTATTCGAGAAGCAGAAACTCGGTTTCGACATCACCCACTGACAGCGTGGTCAGTCCGCGATAGCGAGCTACGCCGTGTTCCTCGTGGACCACCGGTGCGCCGACGTTGAGCTCGGCCAGGTTGCGTACGACAGCCTCTTCGTCGCGACTGCGCCGCCGGCGCCGACGCTGCACGACGCGGTGGCCAAAGAGCTGTGTCTCGGCGATGACAGCCAACGGTGGCTCTTCGAGCAAGACGCTTTGCTCCAGGGGCGCGACGGCGATGCCAAAGCGGTCGGAGGAGTCGACAAATGCGTCTAACGTGGCGTGTGAGGCGGGATGGATATCGATGCCCTGCAGCGTCTGACGCAATGTTTCGCGCCGGCCCGCTGTTTCGGCGACAAACAGCACGCGTCCGTCGAAACCGGCAAGGAACTCGCTCAACGCGGCGCTGGGCCGCGGCGCACGTGGGTCCAAAGTCAGCGTCGGCAAGTTGGCGGTGGAGAAATTGACCGCACTGCGGGACTCGTGCTCAAAGCTTTGTACGTCAACGACAGGGAACTGATCCAATGCCGAGCGAACCTCGCGCTCGTTCAATAGCAGCTCAGTCGGAGCCAGGATTTGTCGTTCAACGTTGTGCCGCAGCATTTCGTAGCGTTGGTCGGTGGTTGCCAGCACGGTTGCAGCTGCGTCGCCCAGGTTTGTCGTGCACACCAGCAGGCTGCTCGCGGGCAAGTAATCAAACAGCGAGCTGAGTTGGGCAAAGAACAGCGGCAAGTAGTACTCAATGCCAGCCGGTGCGACGCCGTTGCTGACGTCGCGATAGATCGCACTGTGCTGGGGGTCACCTTCGAAGCGAGCGCGGTAACTCTGGCGAAATTGCTTGATGCCGTTTTCGTCGAATGGAAATTCACGCGCCGGCAGCATACGCACCTGATCCACGCGCTCCAGCGAGCGTTGGCTGTCAGGATTGAAGGTTCGGATGCTGTCCACTTCGTCGTCGAAGAGTTCGATGCGATAAGGAAGACTGCTGCCCATGGGGAACAGGTCGAGCAGGCTGCCACGCACCGCGAACTCTCCGTGCTCCAGCACCGCAGATACGCAACGATAGCTGCTCTGCTCGAGACGCAGGCGCATTTGTTCGAGGTCAAGGCGCTGACCCTGGTCCAGCATCAGGCTGTTTTGCTCCAGATAACTGCGCGGACATAGACGCTGCATGAGCGTCTGCACGGGTACGACCAGCACGCCGCGGCTCAACGAGGGCAACTGGTACAACGTCGCGAGTCGTTCGGAGACGATATCTTGGTGGGGTGAGAACACATCGTAGGGCAGGGTTTCCCAATCAGGGAAACTCAGCAGTGGCGTATCGGGCGTGGCTCCTCCCGCTTCGTGACTAAGATAGAAGCGCAGCTCATCGCTCAGGCGCTGGGCCGCGGCGGTGTCCTCGGCGATGACGACAACGGGGGCACTGTGCTGACGTGCGGCCGTTGCGATGACGAGGGCCTGGCTGCCGCCGTAGAGGCGACCCCACTGCTGTCGTTGCCCGGCGCCGCTCGGGTCCGGAGGTGCCAGCACGCTGCAATAGCCGGGTTTGTTCATGGGTGATCAGATGTCAAGGGGCAAAAGGGTGATGCCGTGGCGGAGGCGCTATTCTAACGATGCCTCGGCGAGGCTGAAAGCTGTCCTGGGGGCGGGCGTTGCCGCAGTGGCTCAACGGGCGCCGCGGCGGCAATCCGGGTTGTTGTCCCAGAGTAGCTTGGCAAATCGGTTGAACTCCATGTCATAGCGCTGGGTCAAGGTCCGGGCGCGATCCCGCAGGTGTTTCTTTTCGAGTATCGGCTTGGGGCTGCGGTGCGCAAACACGATGACGTTGGCCTTGCCATCGATGGGCAGCTGCAGCGTTGGACTCGCAAAGGCATTGTTCAAGGCGCGCAACGCCGCCTGCATCGCCGGCCCGTGCCAAAGATTGACGACCACGGCCCCAGCTTCGCTGAGTGTGTCACGGCACAGCTTGTAGAAGTGGCTATCCTCCAGGCACAGTGCCGGCGTGTGGCTGTCAAACAGATCTACGAGCAAGACATCATAGGGAGTGGTTGGTGCGGCGCTGGACCGGCGCAGAAAGGACTCTGCCGGTTCGACGTGCAGGCGCAAACGTTGGGAGCGCGGCAGTTCAAAGAAGCTTGTGGCGACATCGACGACTGCCGGGCGGCTATCGACGGCGTCTATGGAGCAATGTGGCAGGTAGTGATGAATGAAACGGGTCAAGGACCCACCGCCCAGCCCCAGCTGGGCAACGCGTAGCGGTTCATCGTGTAGCAACAGAAAAGCCATCATGGCGCGCGTGTACGATAGAACCAGCCGCTGCGGCTCGGCGACCAGCATGCGACTTTGCACCGGTCCGCTGTCCAAGTGGAGGGACAGTGTGCTGCGTTCACGCACGACGTAGACGTCACCCTCTGGGGTGGGACGTTTGTGAACGATGACTCCGGCGTGCAACGGGCCCACGGCGGCGTGCCTGTCCTACTGCCGGATGGTCAGGGTGTTGCCGCGCTGAACCAGTTCCAGGTGACGCAGAAAGCTCATCCCCAGCAGCACTTCGTCATGATCGACATTGGGATTGATCGACGCGCGCACGTTTTCCAGGGCGATGCTGCCCAGAGCAACGCGCGCCAATCTGGTGGCATAGTTGGTGGCCGGGCCGTTGGCGGTGGAATAGACCTGCGCAGCACCCCGCTGCAAACCCATCTCATCGGCGAGGTGCGCGGGCACCGAAACGTCGCTGGCACCGGTGTCAACGATGAACGTGACCGCGCGCCCGTTGATGGTGCCAGCGGCGAGATAATGGCCAAAGCGGCTACGCTCGAGTACGACTTCGCGCAACCCATCGGCTCCGATGCGCGTACTCAATGCGGTATTGGGGTTGCGTTCCTGGGCGAGCCAGTCATTGAAGAATAGTGTGAGCAGCGCCAGTGCGCCCACCCAGGCGGCGACGATCATCGCGCCACCCCAGCGCCTCTGCTGTGCTCGGTCGGTGTCGTTATCAACCATGGTTATTGTTGCCCGTCGCTGTTCGGATGTGCACTCTGCGAAGCTAGGACCAGAATCAGAACCAAAGCCTGCGTTGGCGCTAGGCTGTTGCCTTGCTCCGATAGCGATGCGCTAAGGCGACCCGCTGCTCATAGGCCTGGCGGGCAATGCGCACATCCTCGAGAAAGTAGGGCAGTTCCTCCAGCAGCAGCGCCTGCGGTCCATCGACCAGCGCCTTGCTCGGTTCCGGATGAAAGTCGACCAATATCATGTTCGCCCCGGCAACGACGCCCTGAGCAGTTACATGAAATACGTCCAGCAGGCCATCGGGTGCGGCTTCGCGACTGCCGACAGAGTGCGACGGGTCGACGCAGACCGGCATGCGGGTCAGACGTTTCACGACGGGAACGTGGGAGAAGTCGACGAAGTTGCGATGTGGGTCGCCCATGTTGGTCTTCATGCCACGGAGCCCAAACACGACACGTCGATTGCCTTCGCTGGCCAGATACTCGGCAGCATTCAGCGATTCTTCCAACGTGATGCCGAAGCCGCGCTTGAACAGTACTGGAAAATCCTGTTGCCGACCGACGATCTTGAGCAGTTCGAAGTTCTGGGTATTGCGCGTGCCAATTTGCAGCATTACCCCGGTGGGATTGCCAGTCGCCGCGAGGGCCGTACGAATCTCATTTACATGACCTTCATGCGTCACTTCCATGGCGATAACTTTGATGCCGTATTTGCCTGCCAGCTCAAATACATAGGGCAGACAGTTCTTGCCGTGGCCTTGGAACGAATAAGGACTGGTGCGGGGCTTGTACGCGCCCATTCGGGTACAGACCTGACCCTGCTCCTGTAGCGCCCGCATCATACGTTCGACGTGCGCCGGCGTATCAACGGCACACAGGCCGGCAAAGACGTTGAGATTGTCTTGGCTGAACGTGACACCGTTGTAATCGAACGAAGAGGGCCGGGTGTCGCCTTTGTGCCGACCGAGCACACGGTATTCCTCTGAGACTCGAATTACCTGTTCGACGCCAGCCAGGCTGGCAATGTCGGCGGTATTCAGCGCCGCGGTGTTTCCCAGCAAGTAGATTTCGGTGAGCACCTGCTGTGCGCCTTGTACTTCGTGTACCCGCAGTTGAATGCCGGGCAGCTTCGAGAGGTAGTCGACGATAGCGTCGTACTCTGCACTGTCGCGGCGAATGTCTGGATGTAGGATGACGATCATGGTGGGCCCGTGTCAGTAGTGGCGCTGTGGGGCTAGCGCGTGGCCGTGGCGTTGGGTCTGGTCAATCACGAAAGCGACGCAACAAATCGTCGTAGGCATCGATACGGCGGTCTCTGAGAAAGGGCCAGATGCGGCGCACGTGTTCACTGCGTTCCAGGTTGATGTCAGCGCTCAGTGCCACGTCTTCGTGCACATCAGCCATGGCCAGTATTTCGCCCTGTGGCCCGGCGATGAAGCTCGAACCCCAGAACTGAATCCCCTGTGTCTGACCCGAAGGATCCGGTTCGAATCCAGTACGATTGCAGGCAATCACCGGCAGGCCATTGGCGATGGCGTGCGCGCGCTGGATGGTAATCCATGCCTCGCGCTGGCGGGCATGCTCGGCGCCCTCGTCGGCCGGATCCCATCCAATCGCAGTGGGATAGATGAGCACTTCGGCTCCAGCCAGCGCCATGAGTCGGGCAGCTTCGGGGTACCACTGGTCCCAGCACACCAACACCCCCAACCGGCCCAGTGAGGTGTCGATCACCGAGAATCCCAAATCACCGGGGGTGAAGTAGAACTTCTCGTAATAGCCGGGATCATCGGGGATATGCATCTTGCGGTAGCGACCCGCCATGTGTCCCGTAGCATCGAACACGACTGCGGTGTTGTGGTACAGCCCGGCCGCGCGGCGTTCGAAGAGCGAGGCCACAATGACAATGCCCAGCTCTTTGGCGAGCGTCGCCAGAGTACTCGTGCTGGGACCGGGAATCGGTTCAGCCAGATCAAAGAACTGTACATCCTCGCTTTGGCAAAAGTAGCGCGAAGCGTGCAGCTCCTGCAGCACAACCAGCTGGGTACCCTGGGCAGCGACGTCGCGGATGCCGGCAACGGTGCGCGCTATGTTGGTGTCGCGGCTGGTGTCGCAGCTGTGCTGTACGACTGCTGCGCTGAGTGTTCGGGGCTTGCCCATGGGCATAGGGCTCCATTGTCTCGCCGGTATCCCGCAAGTATAACCAATGCCCAGCTAAGGCGAAGGCACACTTCTCGCCACGCACCCGTGCTTGCTAGTATGGCAGTCGACGCCGATGGCGATGAACTCGACGAGCAAAGGGGAGCAGCGACGTGAGCATATCATTTTCACAGGGTGGCCCAAGTGGGCGACCCCTGGTGTTGTTGGCGATGGCCGCAGTGCTGCTGCTCGGCGGGTGCGCCACAACTCAGCAGCGCGGCTATGAACTTGAAACCGCGCAGCGCGCCTACTTGCGGGCCGCACGTTGGGGAGACTGGGCTGTTTTGCGCAGTTTTCACCGGTCATTGGACGCCGATGCGGTCGCGCTAATGCATGAACAGAGTCGCAATTTGCGTATGAGTGCCTACACGGTTCTCGAAGGCAACGCGGATCTGGAGAACGGCACCGCCTGGCAGGTCGTTGAGTTCGGTTACTACCGGGTTGACTCCAATATTGAGCGTCATGTCGTCGACAAACAGAGCTGGGTTTACGACCAGGACCGCAGTGTCTGGTTCGTAGATTCGCCGTTTCCGCGTTTGGACTAGACCTATACGCCAGCGTTGACAGCTCGGTCGAGCACTCCGGCTGGCAGCTGCATGGTCACGCAGTGCAGGCTGCCATACTGGTGGATGAGAGGCACGCAGTCGATCGGCACGATACGCCGGTCTGGAAAGCATTGGCCGAGTCGCTCGATGGCGACCGCATCAGCCGGATCACGATAGGTGGGTACCAGCACCGCATCGTTGATGATGAGGAAATTGGCATAGGTTGCCGGCAAACGCTTGCCTTCCTCATCATGAATTGGCGCGGGTAACGGCAGGGGGACGAGCCGATAGGGTGTCCCTGAGGCGGTGCGAAAGGCCGCAAGCTCCTGCGCCATGGCCTGCAACGCATGCCAATGTGCTTCATCATCGGTTGTGCAACTAACATGGGCGATGGTTCGGGCGTCGCAGAACCGGGCCAGCGTATCGATGTGGCCGTCGGTGTCATCCCCGACCACATGTCCATGCGCCAGCCATAGCACCCGTGCGACCCCAAACTCACGGCGCAGGTGGGCCTCAATCTGGGCCTGGTCCAAGTGTGGATTGCGGGTGGGGGCGAGGAGGCAGCTGCGGGTGGTTAGCAGCGTACCCTCCCCATCGACCTCGATGCCGCCACCTTCCAGGACCAAATCGATGGACTCCATTGGGCAATTGCCAAACGCACCCTGTCGATGCAGCTCGGCGCTGAGGAGGTTGTCCAGATCGGCGCTGAATTTGTTACCCCAGCCGTTGAAGGTGAAATCGAGCAGCCGAGGTGCCGCACCTTCCAATACCGTGATCGGGCCGTGGTCGCGGGACCAGGTGTCGTTGGACGCAGCCTCATAGAGCTGAACACGCTCCAGGCTGGCGCCAGCCTTGCGTAATACGTTGGTGACATGGTCGCGATGGGCCGCATCGAAGCAGGAAATGATGACGGCTTCGTGCGCAGCAACGGCCGCCGCGATCTCGGCGAAAGTGGGCTCAACGACATCTAGGTAGGGACGCCAATCGCTGTGAGCGTGCGGCCAGGTCAACATGACACCGCTTTGCGGTGCCCATTCAGGCGGGAGCCGGCGAGATATGGCAGTCATGTAGTCGCTCGCCAGGGAGGGCGGCACGCGCCCGGCGCACACCCGGGCGCGGCCAATGGATCAGTGGGATTTGTGGATGACCGAGTGCAGCACGAGATGATGTTCGAAGTACACCGTGAAATCGTTGTACACCCAGCGGCTGATCGGTGGGTCACCAACCGCGCCAACCTTCTCACGGGGCATGCCGAAGCTTTGTTCGACGCTCTCCATGGACATGCCGCGTTGTGGGACAGCAATGCCGGTGCCGATGCTGGGTGCGGACTGCTCCGGCGGCATTTCAACGACGTCAGCCAGTACGCAGGGCGTCGCGCATATCACCAGGGCGGTCACAAACGCCGACAAAAACAGCTTGCGCATTCTCGCCACTCCTTTGCTACCTATTGGTTTTCCGGGCCCGATGTGCCGGAAACTATACTCCAGCCACCGCAGGCAGGCAAAACATCAGCGACCTACCGGTTTGCGGCGGACCCCATCAGAGTTAATTTCGGCCGCCAGCCGCCAAACATGAGGGTGGGGGCGTTCGCCTGGCGCGGCAACCGCCCGAGCTGTGTGACCGGGCGCACATTTGGCCTGGAACAGCGCCGGTTTCATGGTGTCCAAGATGAATCGCCAGCACGCATTGGTTATAGTTTCCAATATGGTTTACGTCGAAACACACCGAGCCAGTACCGACCGCGTTTCTTCAAGCGATGTGGGCGTCTGGCTATCTGGTTGGGATGGCAAGTTCAATGAGGCCCAGCTTGGCATACTGCGCCAGGCCTGTGAGTTCGCCTCGCAGGCACACCGCCACCAGCAGCGCGCCTCGGGAGAACCCTATATTCGCCACTCCCTGGCAGTGGCCGACATCTTGGTTGATCTCAACCTCGACGCCGACAGCATTGCCGCTGCGATTCTGCACGACGTCATCGAAGACACTGGCACCACATTCGCCGATCTCGAAGCCCGCTTCGGTGCTCCTGTCGCCCGTCTCGTCGACGGGGTGACGAAGATGAGCATCATCGACTACCAGGGCACCGAGCAGGGACGTAGGGAGACGTTGCGCGCGGAGAGCCTGCGCAAGATGTTGCTCGCGATGGCCGAGGATGTTCGGGTCGTCTTGATCAAGCTGGCCGATCGTCTGCACAACATGCGCACCTTGCAGCATTTGCCACCTGAGAAGCAGCAGCGCATCGCCCGCGAGACATTGGATATTTATGCGCCCCTGGCCAATCGTCTGGGGATCTGGCAGATGAAGTGGGAACTCGAAGACCTGTCGTTCCGGTATCTGGAACCCGAGCGCTACAAACAGATTGCGCGGTTTCTCGATGAACGGCGCGTCGATCGCGAGCGCTATATCCAAGACGTCGTCGAGACCTTGCGCGCTGAGCTCGAGCGGGTCGGCGTCAAGGCGCAAGTCACGGGGCGTCCCAAGCACATCTACAGCATCTGGAAGAAGATGACACGCAAGGGGCTGAGCTTCCACCAGGTCTATGATGTGCGTGCTGTGCGCCTGGTCGTTGAGCACCTGGCGGACTGTTACGCCGCGCTGGGCGTGGTGCACACCTTGTGGCGCCATATCCCCAAAGAGTTCGACGACTACATCGCCACCCCCAAGGCCAACAACTATCAGTCCATTCACACCGCGGTGGTCGGCCCCGAGGGCAAGACGCTCGAGGTTCAAATTCGCACCGGTGACATGGATGAGCATGCCGAGCTTGGTGTGGCCGCCCACTGGCGCTACAAGGATGGTGGCAAGGGCGATTCACAGTACGATCAGAAAGTGGCCTGGCTGCGCCAGTTGCTGGATTGGAAGGACGAGGCAGCAGACGCAGGTGACTTCGTCGATCGGTTCAAGTCCGAGGCCTTTCAGGACCGCGTATACGTGCTGACGCCGCAGGGGGATGTGACCGATTTGGCCCAGGGTGCCACACCGTTGGATTTTGCCTATCACATTCATACCGAGATCGGTAATCGCTGCCGGGGGGCGAAGATTGACGGGCGTATGGTGCCCTTGACCTACGAGCTCAAGAACGGTGACCAAGTCGAGATCCTGACCACCGGACGCGGCGGGCCGAGTCGGGACTGGCTCAATCCGCAGCTTGGTTACCTGAAAACCTCGCGAGCGCGGGCCAAGGTCAGGACCTGGTTCAAACAGCAGGACTATCAAGTCAATGTGACGGCCGGCCGCGCCGTGCTGGAGCGTGAGCTGCGTCGCCTCGGCAACGCCGAGTTGAGCTACGACAAGCTCGCCAAGCATTTCAAGCATGACAGCGTCGACGATTTTCTTGCCGCCGTCGGCCGAACGGACATCAACATCGCGCAAATTGCCGCGGCTGTCGCCCGCCTCGGTGGTCCCGTGCACCACGCCGAAGAGATCCCGACCAGCGCACCGCGCCGGCGCACCTATGCCCGCAGTGAAGACGACGTGCGTATCTACGGCGTCGGCAACCTACTCACCAACATGGCACGCTGCTGCAAGCCGGCGCCGGGTGATCAGATCGTCGGGTTCATCACCCGCGGGCGCGGCGTCACGATTCATCGGCGTGACTGCAAGAACATCCTCAATATGGGCGAGGAGAAACGCTCACGATTGATAGAAGTCGAATGGACCACCGGTAAGACGCAGACCTATCCGGTCGATATAGAGGTGCTGGCAGTGGATCGTACCGGACTGCTGCGTGACATTACTTCGATACTGGCCAACGAGAAGGTCAATGTTATTGCCGTGAACACGCGCTCCGATCCGCTGGACCACTCCGCGCGCATGCGTTTGACTGTCGAAATCGACGATGTCGATCAGCTCAGCCGGGTGCTCAACCGCATTGGTCAGCTCTCCAACGTCATGGAAGCCAAGCGGCACATCCAATGACTTCTTCCAACACGATCCGCTCCAAGGCATCGCCTGCACGCGGACCAGCAGCCATCGGCCAATGCAAAATATCGCTCTAATCGCCAAGCGGGCCTTGCGAGCCCTGGCCCTGTTGAGCTGCGTAGTGCTGGGCGGCGTGAGTGCGCTTGGCAGCGGCGGTAATGGCGGTGGGGGTGGCGATGTCAATCACCCACCTGTCGCGGTGTTCGCGACCGCTGACGTGCGTGAGGCCGACACCCCACCGCTGACGATCAACCTATCAGCCAGTCTGTCGTCGGATCCGGATGGCAGCATCGTGAGTTATGCCTGGGATTTCGGTGATGGCACGACGGCAATCGAGACGGTCGCTACCGTCAGCCACACCTATGAGAGCTCGGGCGGATTTGATGTCAGCTTGACGGTAACTGACGACGATGGCGCCACGGATACGATGACGCAGGTCGACTTCGTCAGGATTGGTGGCAGTTTCAGCATTAGCGGCGTGATGACGGCGGCGCCGGGCTCAGCGGTCGATGGTGATGTCAACGACCCGCTGGCAACGTATTTGAGCAACGATTCAGCTCCCCAGCCGGTTCCGAATCCGGGCGTCGTGGGTGGCTACGCCAGTTGGGTTGGCACAGGGGTCGCCGGCGATCGCTTCGGCTCGAGTGGCGACGTGTTCGACCGTTTCGCGCCCGCCCCCGATCTATTCGCCGGTCAGCGCATTACGCTTTGGATTGCCGATCACGATGCGTTGGCTCCGGCTATCGTCGATCTCGATCTATACCTTTGCGCCCGCGCCGATACCGACTGCCCGCGCGCCGGTGGTGCCGTTGATGGGCCGCTCAACGAGGCGGCCATCATTGCCTCGTCTATTGGGGTGGCGGCCACAGAGACGATCACGGTGGCCACCACGGGCAGTTACGACATCGTCGTTGAAGGCTTCAACGGGCTGTCGAACTACGTGTTGGCCATCGGCCAGGACGCGCCCGTATCCGCGCAGCAGAGCGACCCATTGAGCATCGACGCTGACTTTGTGCCCGGCGATGTGATCGTGCGCTTCAAGGCGGGTGACGCCTTGTTGCCGATGGGCGCGCGCGTGGAGGGCTTGGGCTTAAAACTGAAGGCTGGTCGCGCCGGCGGGCCGCTGCTGCTGGGGCTGGGACAAGGTCAGGATGCCGAGCGCGCGTTCAAGGCGTTGGGTATTGACCGCAAGCGAACGGTCAGGCCGACCGGGGTTGCGGTGAGCGCCGTGGCGCAACGCGCTCAAGCCAAACAGGACACGATCGCTCTCGTCAAAGCGCTACGGGCGCGCGAGGATGTCGCCAGTGCCGATCTCAACTACATTCGGCGCGCGAAGCTGGAGCCGAATGATTCGCTGTACTCGCGCCAATGGCACTATCCCTTGATTAACTTGCCCAGTGCCTGGGACTTCACCACGGACAGCGCTGGTGATGTCATCGTTGCCGTGGTGGATACGGGCGTGTTGGTCGGCCATCCCGACTTGAGTAGCAAGCTCACTACCACCGGTTATGACTTTGTGTCCGACCTGTTCAATTCGGGTGACGGCGATGGCATTGATGACGACCCCGACGATCCGGGCGATAGTCCGAGCGGCGGTAGCTCATTCCATGGTACCCATGTCGCTGGAACCATCGCTGCCAGCAGCAACAACGGCGTCGGCGTTGCGGGGGTGGCGTGGGGCTCGCGCATCATGGCAGTGCGGGCGCTGGGCCTCGAGGGGGTGGGCACCAGTTACGATACGATCCAGGCGGTGCGCTACGCGGCAGGGTTGGCCAACGATTCGGGTATTACGCTCAGCGCTGCCGATCGTGCTGACATCATCAATTTGAGTCTGGGTGGACCGGCTTATTCGAGCGCCGAGCAGGCCGCCTTCGACGCCGTGCGTGCCGCGGGGGTCATCGTTGTCGCCGCAGCCGGCAATGATGGCTCCAGCGTGTTGAACTATCCGGCGTCCTATGATGGCGTGATTTCGGTGAGCGCGGTGGACTGCGCCAAGAACCCTGCCTCGTATTCGAATTTCGGCCCTGCAATTGACGTGGCGGCGCCGGGCGGTGACTTCGGCCCGCTCGCGGACTGCAGCGACGGCGTGCTCAGCACAGTGGGTGATGACGCCGGCGGCAGTGTGGTGATGGCCTATGGCGAGTATGTCGGTACGTCGATGGCGGCGCCGCACGCGGCCGGCGTGCTGGCGCTGATGAAGTCGGTTGATCCGCTCCTATCCCCAGACGATGTCGATGCGGTGTTGGCGCGTGGCGCCATCACCGAAGACTCACTCAGCGATGGCGCCACCGTGCGCAACGACTTCTATGGCTATGGCCTGATCGACGCGTTGGCCGCGGTGCAGGAGGCCGAGCGCCTGCAAAATGGTGGTCTTATTCCGGCCGTGTTGAGTGTGACGCCGACCGCGCTCACCTTCTATTTGTCCACCGACACCCAAGACAGCGCGACGGCGAGCGCTTCGAATCTGGGCGAAGAAGCTCTCAGCATTGATGCTGTGGCCGTCTCCTGTGACCCCATTGAGGATGCCGGCTGCGCCGATCCGGTAAACGTTGCCTGGTTGAGCGTCGCCTATCAGGGCAGTGGCGCCGACGGCTTGGGCAGTTACCTGATCACGGCACAGCGTGGCGCTCTGGATGACGGGGTCTACACCGCCTCGGTAACGTTCAGCGGCGATAATGGCCAAGATGTCCGCTTGCGCGTAACCCTGGTGGTGGGACTCGGCGCTGCTGCCCACGGCGATGCGGGTCGGCAGTATGTATTGCTGCTGGATCCAGTGACCTACACGCCGCAGCAACAGTTTGACGCCGAGGTCGATCCCAATACCGGCACCTATTCTTACGAGTTTACCGGGGTGCCGGTCGGCAGTTACGTCGTCCTGTCGGGCACGGATCTGGATAACGATTTCATCATTTGCGACGCGGGCGAGGCCTGTGGTGGTTGGCCGGATGCCGACTCACAACAGTCAATCCAAGTGGTTGACAGCAACGTGACCGGCCTTGACTTCCAAACAGGCTTCCGGATCTTGACCAGCACCGCCGCTGCCGGGGCAGACCAACGTGGTGTCAATCGGGTTTCGCCTCAGAGCCGCTGAAATGGGTGCTCGTGTAACACTGTTGCTCCTGGCGCTCGGCGGACTCATCGGCTGCAATACCGTTGAAGAACCGGCGCAAGGCGGTGGCCCCACCAGCGTGCGCCAGTTGTTGGCATCTCAGCACTGCGGCAGCGCCACGATAGCGCAGGCAACTTGGCTGACAGACGCAAGCGCGTTTCGATCGCAATGGTCGCGCATGCATGCCGGCCTCGTCGAACCTCCAGCCGAACCGAAGCTAGACTTTACTCGTGATGCTGTGTTGCTGCTGGAAATGGGATCCCGACCCACGGCCGGTTTCGGTTTGCGGCTCGCTGCTACGCAGTTGATCCATGATGGCGACCTTCAGGTTGTCTCGATCGAATGGCGCGAGCCACCGCCGGGCAGTATGGCAGCGCAAGTGTTGACCAGTCCTTGCTTGGTGCTCGCCTTGCCCGCAGCCATGCATGGTCGAATCGAGGTTCGGGATCAGGATGGTGATGCGCGTTTTGCCCTGGGTCCGAGGCCTATCGAGTGAGGCTGCTGGCGATAGTGTGCCGAGTGTGTCGGTACTAAAAGATGCTTGACTGTGTTCTAATACGCCCGCTTCGCGGCGGGACGCCGCGTTCAATCGCTTTAGCGTTGCCCCTCTGAGCGCGACGTAGACAACACATGTACAAGCCACTCGAACTCTTCATCGGTCTTCGCTACACGCGCGCCAAACGGCGCAATCACTTCATCTCGTTTGTGTCACTGACATCGATACTGGGCATCGTGCTCGGCGTCACGGCATTGATTACGGTGATGTCGGTGATGAATGGGTTCGAGAAAGAAGTGCGCGAGCGCATTCTTGACATGATTGCCCACATGACGGTGCGCAGCTTCGATGGCCGTCTTGGTGACTGGCCTCAGGTCGTGGAGTCGACCAGGCAGCATCCGCGTGTACTCGGCGCGGCCCCCTTTGTCGAGGGCGAGGGCATGCTGATGCGCGGCAATGACGTGCGCGGCGTGTTGGTGTGGGGCATTTTGCCCGAGCGCGAGGCAAGCGTATCCAGCGTCGCTGGCAAGATGGAAGAGGGGCAGCTTGCCGATTTGAAGCCGGGCGAGTTTGGCATCGTGCTCGGCCGCGATCTGGCACGCATCCTGGGTGTCAACGTGGGTGACAAAGTGACGGTCGTGACGCCGAGTACGAACGTGACGCCAGCCGGCGTCACACCGCGCATGAAGCGTTTCAAGGTCACCGGTATCTTCTACGTCGGCATGTCGGAGTACGATACCGCGGTGGCGTTCATCCACATGCATGATGCCCAGGTGTTGTACCGCCTGGGCGAGTCCGTGACGGGAGTGCGCGCCAAGATCGACGATTTGTTCGAAGCGCCCTTCGTCGCGGCCGAGATCAAAGCCCAGGCGATGGGACAATACTGGGTTCGTGACTGGACCTCGTCGCACGCGAATTGGTTTCGAGCCGTCCAGATCGAAAAGCGCATGATCTTCCTACTGCTGTTGCTGATCATCATCGTCGCTGCCGTGAACATGGTGTCGATGCTGGTCATGGTGGTGACCGATAAGCGCAGTGACATTGCGATACTGCGCACCCTGGGTGCGACACCGCTGAGCATCACCAAAGTGTTTATTGTTCAGGGCGCCGTTATCGGAACGGTCGGAACGTTGCTCGGCGTCGTTGGCGGCGTGAGCCTGGCCTTGAATCTTGATGCAGTGGTCAGTTGGATCGAACAGGCCTTTAATTTCCGCGTCTTGCCTTCGGGCGTGTATTACATCACCGAGCTACCCTCCGATTTGCACTGGAACGATGTGTGGTTGATCAGTGCGGTGTCGTTCACGATCGGACTGGTTGCCACCCTGTATCCCGCGTGGCGAGCCGCCAAAACCGACCCCGCCCAAGCGCTGCGCTATGAGTGAGGAGACGACGAGCCAGGTGAGCGACGCCCCGGTGATCTGCTGCACGCAGTTGGCCAAGACCTATGTCGAAGGGCCGGCCCCGGTGCAAGTATTGCGCGATGTGAACCTGGAGATTGGACGCGGCGAACGTGTCGCCGTGGTAGGGGCATCGGGATCGGGCAAGAGCACTTTGCTGCATCTATTGGGTGGGTTGGATACGCCCACGGCCGGTGAGGTGGTGGTCGCCGGGAAGAACATGGCCAGACTCAGTGACGCGGCGCGTGGGCGCCTGCGCAATGGGGCACTGGGTTTCGTCTACCAGTTTCACCATCTGCTGCCCGAGTTCACGGCCTTGGAAAATGTCGCCATGCCATTGTTGATCCGTGGCGCGCGACCAGCTGTGGCAATTGAGGCGGGGGCGGCGGTGTTGGAACGGGTCGGGCTCGGCGCACGTTTACAGCACAAGCCGGGTGAGCTCTCCGGCGGCGAGCGCCAACGGGCGGCGATCGCGCGTGCGCTGGTGGCACGGCCGCTGTGCGTACTGGCCGATGAGCCGACGGGAAATCTCGACGCCCGCACAGCCGAACGCGTCTATGGGCTGATGCTGGAGTTGAACCAGGAACTGGGCACCAGCTTCATCGTCGTCACCCACGATCATCGCCTGGCTGAGCGCATGGACCGCGTGATGGTGCTCGAGGACGGCGTGGTCAAGCCGGCCTAGCGTCCCCAAAGGGACCTTATTTCGGGGGCAGCTCGGTGCGTTGCTGTGCCTCGCGCAGCGCCCGGCGACGACGACGCGCCTTGAGGTGCTGAATAAGGTGCAGGCGCCACAGCAACCTGATCAGACCCGCGCCGGCGGCCGCGGCGATGGTGCCCACCACCAGTGATCCCACTAGCAGCGGCAGCCAGATTATATCCAGCTCCGCCTTGAACCACTCTACACTCAGCTCAAACTCGACTGGATGCAGCGGTGCGCCGAGCAGCCACGTGCCAACTTTGTAGCAGAAATAGAAGATGGGTGGGATGGTGAGGGGATTGGTGATCCACACCAGTGCCACGGACAGCGGCAAGTTGACGCGGAGCAGGATAGCCGCGGCAGCAGCGAATATCATCTGCAGCGGTACTGGTACGAAAGCGAAGAAGAGGCCGACGGCGAACGCACCGGTGGCAGAGCGGCGATTCAAGTGCCACAGGTTGGGATCGTGCAGCCGCTCGCCGAATATCCGCAGGTGTTTATGACTGCGGACCCGGTGATGATCAGGCAGGTAACGTCTGATAAATTTGCGAGGCATTGGGCCACGGATCGGTTCGGCGCGCAATTATCGCTTAATCACGGCGCAAGAGAAACATGCGTACATGGACGTTCGCATTTCTGTTGGGAGTCGTCTGCTTCCAGCAGCTGCGCGAGCTGCCCAGTCTGCACTGGGCCTGGCTCATGTTCCTTATCGTCCCCGCTTCGCTGCGGTTGAACTGGCCGGCCAGGCTCGGGGCGGCAGCGGCGGCTGGGTTCCTGTGGAGTCTGCTGCATGCCTATTGGACCTTGTTTCCCGCGCTGGCTCCTGAGCTGTATGGGCGCGACATCGTGCTCGAGGGCGTGGTGGTGGCGCCACCGCGTCAGGGCGAGCGCTTTGTGCGGTTCGACTTTGAGATCCTGGCGCGGCCAGCGGAGATCCCGACAGATGCCTTGCCGCGGCGCGTGCGCCTGAGCTGGTATGAGACGTCACAACAGTTGGTGCCCGGCGAGCGCTGGCGCCTGCGCGTGCGTTTGAAGCCGCCGCATGGTTTCAGCAATCCTGGTGGTTTCGACTACGAGGGCTGGTTGCTGCGCCAGGGCATCGGTGCAACCGGATACGTGCGCAAGGGTGCGGAGAATGCGCGACTCGCCGCGGCGCGCGGCTATGCGCTGCAGCGCTTGCGTCATCGTGGCCGCCAGCGCCTCGCCGAGCTGCTGCAGGACCGCCCTGAGAAGGGAATCATCAGCGCGCTGGCCCTGGGCCTGCGCGACGATATTACCAGTCACCAGTGGCAGGTGTTATCGCGAACCGGTACCACGCACCTCATGGCCATTTCGGGGCTGCATATAGGGCTGGTGGCGGGACTCGCATTCTGGCTGCTGCGCTGGGGGTGGTCGTTGAGTGCGCGCCTGACCCAGCGGCTGGCTGCGCCCAAAGCGGGGGCCTTCGCCGCGCTGGGCGTGGCGCTTGGCTATGCGGCGCTGGCCGGCTTCGCGGTACCGACCCAGCGTGCGCTGGTGATGCTGGTGGTGATCCTGGGCGGCGTGGTCGCACAGCGACATGTTCGGCCCACGCAGGCTCTGTGTGCCGCTCTGCTGGCCGTCCTGCTGTGGGACCCGATGTCAGCACTCGCGCCTGGTTTCTGGCTGTCGTTTGCGGCCGTGGCAGTCTTGTTCGGTACCGCGTTGGCCCGGCACGCCGGCGGCGGCTGGTGGCAGCGCGCTGGGCGGGCCCAGCTGGCGCTGGCTATCGGCCTGTTGCCACTGCTAGCGCTCTTTTTTCAGCAGGCGTCTGTCGTGGCACCGTTGGCGAACCTCGTCGTCGTGCCGATTGTAGGCACGGTCGTGGTGCCGCTAACGCTCGCCGGTAGCGTCATCGCGCCGCTGTTGCCCTCCGTGGGACAGGGGCTGCTCGGCTTGGCGGCATGGCTGCTGGGCTGGGTGCTGACTTTCCTGAGTTGGTTGGCGGGGTTTGACTGGGCCAGCGTGAGCTTGAGCACCGCGTCCACGCTGGGCTGGCTGGTGGCTCTGCCAGGGGCCGCGCTGGCGTTGGCGCCGCGGGGTTGGCCGGCGCGCTGGCTGGCCGCACCGCTGCTGGCGCCACTGCTGCTGGCCCGACATCCAAGCCCGGGTCCGGGCGAGGTCTGGCTGACCACTCTCGATGTCGGACAGGGACTTGCGGCCGTGGTGCACACGCAGCGCCACACGCTGGTCTATGATACCGGGCCGCGCTTCAGTGACAGCTTCGACGCCGGTCGTGCCGTCGTCGTGCCCTACTTACGCCACGCAGGCGTCGCTGAGGTCGACACCCTTGTCGTCAGCCATGGCGACAACGACCACATCGGCGGAGCCGAGTCACTGTTGGCCGCGCTACCGGTGAAGCGGGTGTTGAGCGCCGCGCCCGACAAGCTCAGCAAGGTCACGGCACAGCCTTGTCTGGCGGGCGAGCGCTGGAGCTGGGATGGCGTTGAATTCCAGATTCTTCATCCGCGCTCGCAGGAGCGGCGCGCGCGCGAGAATGACACATCCTGCGTGCTGCGCGTCGGCTCGCGCTATGGCAGCGTACTGCTCACAGGGGACATCGAGCGCGGCGCCGAGGGTGAACTGGTGCGAGCCTACGACGAGGAGCTGATAGCGGACATCATGACCGCGCCCCATCACGGTAGCCGCACCTCATCGAGCGCTGCCTTCGTCGCCGCAGTCCAGCCCGAACATGTTGTGGTGCCAGCCGGCTACGCCAATCGCTATGGCTTTCCGCACGAGGAAGTCCTGACCCGGTATGACGCCAGTGGCGCAATGCTGTGGAACACTGGTTTGATGGGCGCGCTGACGTTTTGCCTTGCCGAGCAGGCGAGCAGAGTACCGACGCGCCAGCGCGATCGTGCCAGACGTTACTGGCATCGGCTTTAGCGGGTTACCAACGGCCTTTCGGTGATACGGTCTGTCTGTTAAATTAGCTCGATTTTCAACGGGATTGACACGAAAGGATGGCGCGGCGTGTTTGAGATGATCCAAGCGGGTGGTTGGCTGATGTGGCCCATCATCCTGTGTTCAGTGATAGCGCTGGCAATCAGCGGTGAACGATTCTGGTCGCTGCAGACCAAGCGCATCGCCCCCAAGCATTTGGTCGCCCAGGTCTGGCATTGGCACAAGCAAAACGGTCTTGACGACGCGCACATCAACGCGTTGCGCGCCAGCTCGCCGCTGGGTCGCATTCTCGCCGCCGGGCTGGCCAATCGTGAACACCCACGCGAAATAATGAAAGAGGTGATCGAGGACACCGGGCGTCAAGTGGTGCACGAGTTGGAGCGCTATCTCAATACCCTGGGCACGATTGCCTCGATAACTCCGCTGCTTGGCCTGCTTGGTACGGTGATCGGCATGATCAAGGTTTTCACGGCGATAACCGCCCAGGGCGTTGGCAACCCCGGTGTCTTGGCAGGCGGCATATCCGAGGCCTTGATTACGACCGCCGCGGGATTGTCGGTCGCCATTCCCAGCCTGATGTTTTACCGCTACTTTCGCGGTCGGGTCGATGAGTTGGTGCTGCGCATGGAGGAAGAAGCACTGAAGCTGATCGAGGTCATGCACGGTCAGCGCGAAAATGAAGAGTCAGGTGCCGCGCGGCAATGAAGCTTCGCCATGGCAGCTCCGAAGAGCCGCAGGTCAATCTAACGCCGCTGATAGACGTCGTTTTCTTGCTGCTTATTTTCTTTATGGTGTCGACGACGTTTACGCGCGAGTCCGAAATTGCGCTCGAGCTTCCCGAGTCCACCGGCGAGGCTCTGGAGACGGAGGAGTTTGTCGTCGAGATCTCTATCGACGGCCAAGGCAACTACTTCGTCAACAAACAACAGGTTGTCAACAAGCAACTCGAGACGCTCAAACGCGCGCTGCGTGAGGTGAGGGGAGAGCGCAGTGATACGCCACAGCTCATTATCAGCGCCGACCGCGTGACACCGCATCAGGCCGTGATTACGGCAATGGATGCTGCTCGTCAGGTGGGTTTGACCCGGATCACCTTCGCTACTAAGCAACTGCGCGAAGAGCCGTAAGGCAATGTCCGACCATTCGGATACCAGCAGTTTCGTTCTCTACAAGCGCCTGCTCGTTTTCGTCGTTCCGCATTGGCAGGTGTTGCTTGCGGCAATGATTGCGATGTCAGCGTTCGCGGCGACCGACGCGGGTTTTGCCGCGCTGATGAAGCCCATGCTCGACGACGGGTTCACCCAAAAGGATCCGGCCGCTATCCGCTGGGTCCCCTTGGCAATCGTCGGAATTTTTGTGTTGCGCGCGTTCACGGGTTTTGTCTCGTCCTACGGGATGAGTTGGATTGCGCGCAGTGTGGTCAAAGAATTGCGTCGGCGCATGTTCGGGCAGTTGCTGCGCCTGCCCGTGAGCTATTTTGATACGCATTCCTCCGGTCGGCTCCTGGCCAAGCAACTCTATGACGTGGAGCAGGTGGCTACTGCCGCCTCAACAGCAGTGACGGTGATTATTCGTGACACCCTCACGATGGTGGCGCTGTTTGCTTGGATGCTCTATTTGAGCGTGCCGCTGACGCTCATCTTCGTCGTGATCGCACCCGTTCTCGGCGCGCTGGTGGTGTTTGTTGGGCGGCGGTTTCGGCATTTGGCACGACGCATTCAGGGCTCAATGGGCAACGTCTCGCATGTTTCCGAAGAGGCCATCGAGGGCAACCGCGTAATCAGGGTATTTGGCGGACAGCACTACGAAGAACAGCAGTTTGAACGGGTCAACGAGAAGAATCGGCGTCAACAACTCAAACTGGTTGCAACCCAGGCGGTCACCGCACCGTTCCTGCAGCTCATTGTCGCGCTGGCATTTGCCGTTGTGGTTTATCTGGCAACTTTGCCCGATGTCGTCGAGGCAGTTACCCCGGGCGTGTTCGTCTCGTTCATGACATCCATGTTGCTATTGATGCAGCCGGCACGCCGATTGACCAACCTCGCCGGCGTGATTCAAAAGGGCGTTGCTGCCTCGGAGAGCGTGTTTGGCTTTCTTGATGAAGCCGTGGAACACGACGCGGGTGACATCTCGGTGGAACGTGTCCGTGGGGAAGTTGAGTACAAACAAGCCAGCTTTTCCTATGCGCCGGAGAAGGGCGAGGTGCTGCGCAAAGTCAGCTTAAGGATTGCGCCAGGCCAGACTGTTGCCTTCGTCGGTCGCTCCGGTGCCGGCAAGTCCACGCTGGTGTCGCTGCTGCCACGCTTCTACGAGTTGAGCTCCGGTCAGATTGAAGTCGACGGCACGAATATTCGTGACATGACGCTGGCAAGCCTGCGGGCGCAGATCGCCCTGGTGACTCAGCACGTTACCTTATTCAACGATACCATCTTCCACAACATCGCCTACGGGGCTCTGGAAACGGCGACCGAGCAAGACGTCATTGAGGCGGCGCGACAGTCCCACGCTCTGGAATTCATCGAAATGCTGCCTGAGGGGTTTCAGACCCTGGTCGGCGAAAACGGACTGATGCTCTCAGGCGGTCAGCGTCAGCGCATTGCGATCGCGCGGGCGCTGTTGAAGAACGCGCCGATCCTGATCCTCGATGAGGCTACATCCGCACTGGATAGCGAATCCGAGCGCCATATCCAGGCGGCGCTGGAGAGCCTGATGCGCAGCAGGACTACCCTGGTGATAGCGCATCGGTTGTCGACCATCGAGCGGGCAGATCTGATCGTGGTGATGGAAAACGGTGAAATCGCCGAGCAGGGCCGTCATGCGGAACTGCTATCCAAAGGCGGCATTTACGCCAATTTGCATCGGCTGCAGTTCGAGCAGGCTGGCACCACAACGGCGTAGGCGAGCGTGATCCATCTCGAGCGCCACTGGTATGCCAAGAGCCCGTTGAGCCACGCGCTCCTTCCGTTGTCGTGGTTGTATTGCACCGTCGCTACGCTGCGACGCATTGCCTATCTCCTGGGTCTGCTGCGCGCTAAGCGTATGCCAGTGCCGGTGATTGTGGTTGGCAACTTGACTGTCGGCGGCACCGGCAAGACACCGCTGGTCACGGCGTTGGTTGACGCGTTGCGAGCTAAGGGCTACCTGCCCGGCATTGTCAGCCGCGGCTATCGAGGCAAGGCTCGCCACTGGCCGCAGCAGGTGCGCCCGGATTCGGATCCGGTGATCGTGGGCGATGAAGCGGTGCTACTGGCCACGCGCACCGGCTGCCCAATGGCCGTCGCACCCAGCCGGGTGGCAGCGGCTCGGGCGCTGTTGAAGTACGCACATTGTGATGTCATTGTGGCGGACGATGGGCTGCAGCACTATGCCCTCGCGCGCGACGTGGAGATTCTGGTGGTCGACGGGATGCGTCGCTTTGGCAACGGACGTTGTCTTCCGGCCGGGCCGCTGCGCGAGCCAAAGTCACGCGCCAACGGGGTCGACCTGGTGGTGACTAATGGGTTGGCCGGGCCTCACGAGTACGCTATGCGCTACGAAGGGGCGGAACTGTGCAACGTGGCGGATCCGAGTCAGCGCCAGCCACTGTCAGCGTTCGCGGGAAAGACGGTGCACGCGGTGGCCGGGATCGGTCATCCGAGTCGCTTCTTCAGTGCACTGCAGAGCGCTGGCCTTAAGCTCAAGACGCACCCTTTTCCCGACCACCATCACTATCAGGACAGTGACCTGCAGTTTGGTGACGGCTATCCTGTCATCATGACGGAGAAAGACGCCGTGAAGTGCCGTCGCTTCGAGGCGACGGACCACTGGTACCTGCCGATCAACGCGGAGCTTTCCGACCGGTTTTTCAACACAGTAATTCAAAGACTGGAGATGAAGAAGAATGGACAGCAAGCTGCTTGACATCCTTGCCTGCCCGATTTGCAAGGGACCTCTGATCTATCAAAAGGCGGCAAACGAGTTGGTCTGCAAAGCGGATCGCCTCGCATTTCCGATCCGGGACGACATTCCAGTTATGCTGGAAGACGAGGCACGTGAGCTGGCGCCGGACGAGGAAATCTGAGTGCGCTTCAGCGTGCTGATTCCGGCGCGTTACGAATCGACGCGACTGCCCGGCAAACCACTACGCCTGCTGGCGGGCAAGCCGATGCTCGAACATGTATTCGAGCGAGCGCGCGAGAGCGGGGCGCAGCGAGTTGTCATTGCTACCGACGATGAGCGGATCAAGGCGGCGGGTGAGGCGTTTGGCGCGCAAGTGTGTATGACGGCGCCCACTCATCGTTCCGGCACCGAGCGGCTCGCTGAGGTGGTGGCGCAGTTGGGGCTGGGCGCCGACGAGATCGTCGTGAACCTGCAGGGCGATGAGCCGTTGATGATACCGGCCTTATTGCGCCAGGTGGCCGAAGCCTTGGCTGAGCACGCCGGTGCCGATGTGGCGACCTTGTGTGCGCCAATACACAGCTCCGGTGAGTTATTCGATCCCCATGTTGTGAAAGTCGTGCGGGATCGCCACGGTTACGCGCTGTATTTCAGCCGCGCCGCGATCCCCTGGCATCGCGATGCCTTCGCCCAAAGTACCGAAGTATTGCCGCAGGGCGATGGACTGCATTTCAGACACATTGGCGTTTATGCCTACCGCGCCGGCTACATTGGCACCTATGCCGCGGCCGCCCCCTCGCCGCTGGAACAGTGCGAGTCGCTCGAGCAACTGCGCGTACTGTGGCGCGGCGAGCGGATCTTCGTCGCGCTTACAGAGCGTTCACCCGGCCACGGCGTTGACACGGAGCAGGATTTGGCGGCCGCGGAGCGCGCCTTGGCGAGGCCTGGTTAAGGCCGCAATTCAATCTTCCAGTTCGAGCGCGGCGAACGTAGGATGCACATCGCCCTCGGTGTGATGCATGACCGGAATCGTGTACGTAAGGGGCACGCGGCGGGACGCGTCGCCGTGCTGATTGGTCTGGATAATTGTGCCGTGTTCGAGGTTGAGCAGCACGACAAATGGGCCATGTTCCAGGATTTCCACAACCTCACATAGAATCCCGCCGTGGCGCACGCGACAGCCGATCAACGTGCGCAATTCTTCAATGATGATCGTATGTTGGTACATCCCGCTCACTCGCGTGCATGGGTTCAACGATAGTGCGTGTGCATCACGCTAGGAACAAGTCTAGACCAAAGTCGCCACCAATATTGGCTGCGTCCCTTGGCTTCGATCACAAGCCGACGAGCAGGTCGAGGACAGGGCGGTTCGACGATGACACTGGTCCGGACAAGTGACGCCCGCAGCGAGCCGAGCATCTTGAGCGCGCGGCGCAGGGGCTCGGGAAACGCTCCCTTTGCGCTCTAGTCACGCTGCACGTCCAGGGGTCTAACCTACTAATTCAGAGATGTATTTCCGCGAGAACGGGCGGGCATCATGGCGATGGCCTGGCTACGGCTCACCGTGGCACTTGAATTATGAACGATGTTCATATAAAGTTAGCTTTAATTAAACATCGTTTAGTTCAACTGGATGGAGGTGGCCATGAATCTGCTCAAGCGCATAGCTCGGGTCATTTTGACGGGGCTGTTCAGGGTTGAGGTACGCGGCGATGTGCCCGCAGCGGGGCTCAACGGGCCGGTCCTCATCGTGGCCAACCACACTTCGTTTCTAGACGCACTGCTGCTGTGGGCGTTTCTGCCGCAGCGACTGACGTTCGCCGTGAATACCCGGATTGCCCAGCGCTGGTACATGCGTTGGGTGGCGCGTGTGGTGGAGTGCTTCCCGATGGATCCGACCAGCCCGCTGGCACTGCGCGCGTTGGTACGCCGGGTCGAGGCGGGCCAGCCGGTCGCCATTTTCCCCGAAGGCCGAGTCACCGTGACGGGGTCGTTGATGAAGGTCTATCAGGGCCCGGCCATGGTCGCCGTGCACACCGGCGCTCAGGTCTTGCCTGTGGGCATCGACGGTCCCCAGCACAGCGTGTTTGGTCGGCTGCGCGCGGGCGTGCCGCGGCGCTGGTGTCCGCGCGTGCGGGTGGTCATCGGTTCGCTACAGCGTCTGCGCTCGGGTGAAACGCAGACCGGGCGCGACTCACGCGCTGCCGCCGCGCGTGAACTCACTGATTTGCTCGCTGAAGTCACGTTCGCCGCACGCCACAGCGAAGTCACTCTGACCGCGCGACTGATGGAGGCGTCGCGGCTGTTCGGGCCGTCGCGCCGGGTTGCCGAGGACGCTGAGCGCAGACCCGTGAGCTACCGCAGCCTGCTGGTGCGCAGCGCCGCTCTGGGCGGCGCCCTGCGTCCCCACACTCGCCTGGGTGAGACCGTGGCGGTATTGTTGCCCAACAGTGTGCCGAGCTTGGTGAGCTTTTGGGCGCTGCAGATCGAGGGGCGCGTTCCTGCGATGTTGAATTTCACGCTCGGTGCCCAGGCGATGGCCTCCGCGTGTGCGACCGCACGTGTGCGCACCGTGGTCACATCGCGTCGCTTTATCGAGATGGCTGGGTTGGAACAGGCCCTCGCGATACTGGGTGCATCCGCGCGCGTCGTCTTTCTCGAGGACTTGGCCGCAGCGATCGGGCTCGGGGCAAAGCTGCAGGCCATGGTGGGTGCCTGCCTGCGCTTTCCAGGACGCGGCTTTCGCGCCAGAGCCGCAGATGATGCGGCGGTAGTCTTATTTACGTCCGGCTCTGAGAGCGCCCCCAAAGGTGTCGTGCTCTCCCACGCCAATGTGAGCGCCAATATCGAGCAGCTCAGTGTCTGCGCTCCGTTCCTGCCGAGCGATGTGGCGCTCAATGCGTTACCGATGTTCCATTCGTTTGGATTGACCGCAGGCACCTTGATGCCGCTGCTCAAGGGCATGAAGACCTTCCTCTATCCCTCGCCGCTGCACTACCGCGTCATCCCTGAGCTGGCCTACGACATTGGCGCCACCGTGCTGTTTGGTACCAATACGTTCCTCGCCGGCTACGCACGAGTGGCGCATCCATATGACTTCCAGAGCCTGCGCCACGTTTTTGCCGGCGCCGAGCCGTTGCGCGACAGCGTGCGCGAGGCGTGGATCGAGAAATTCGGTATCCGTGTGCTGGAGGGTTACGGCGCAACTGAAACGAGCCCCGTCATCGCCGCCAACAGCCCGCTGGCGTATCGCCCCGCTAGCGTGGGTCGCTTCCTGCCCGCTATGCGCTATCGACTGGAAAGGGTGGCCGGCGTCGGTCGCGGTGGCCGTTTGCACGTACGCGGTCCCAACGTGATGCTCGGCTACCTGCTGGCAGAGCGTCCCGGGGAACTAGTGCGGCCGGCGAGTCGTCTCGGCGTTGGCTGGTACGATACGGGCGACATCGTCGAGGTGGACGATGCCGGCTTCGTACGTATCTGCGGGCGGGCCAAACGTTTCGCCAAGGTCGGTGGCGAGATGATTTCGCTTAGCGCGATCGAAGCACTGGCGGCTCGAGTGTGGCCCGAGGGGCAGCACGCCGCCGTCGCCGTCGCCGATACACGCAAGGGCGAGCAAGTCGTGTTGTTAACCGATCTGCCGGGTGCGCAGCGCGCCGATCTCGCGGCGTGCGCCAGGCGCGAGGGCATGGCCGAAATCTGTTTGCCCCGCGCCGTGGTCAGCGTCAAGGCGCTGCCGATTCTGGGTACGGGTAAGGTTGACTACGCCACAGCTGCCGGATTGGCGCGGGAGGTCGCGTGAATCCCGCGGTGCGCAAGCGGGTGCTGGCCGGGTTTCTGACCGCCTTGGCCGACAACGCGCCGCGAGTTTGCCGCCGTCACCCTACTGGATGGGCTCAACGCCGGGCCGCGTGCCGATCCGGCGGCAATCCTGTGGGGTTTGGCCGTGCTTGTGCGAGTGGGGAAGGCGACGGTACTCGAACCATGAGTGTTGGTCATTTTTACACTTGGGCCAATCCGGGCTCACCGCGGCGGGACAAGTCGTTGATCAATAGAGGAGGCAAGAAATCTGGCACGGAACTGGCTACGGGACAACGGGGAGGTAACAGCGACCGCATCGGGCGCCCGTTGCCGCTGGTTGCACAATCTGAACAAAAATTGGCGCTATGAATCCAGACGCGAGTGGAACAAGCGACGCCCTCACAGTCGATGACTGGCTAGGCGTGAACTCAACCGAGCAGGGGTGCGAGGAGCAAGTTTGTTCCCGCTCCGGTGCGGACCGCCGTCAGCGCGTACTGCGCACGGCGTTGTATTCGTTAGTGATGGGGCGCCGCCGCGGCGAACGGCGCCGTGCCACCGAGCCGGTCGTGCCCTATGTCGATGTCCACGAGCCGGTATTGCTGTTTCTCAGCCTGGGCATTGTGGCGATGTCGCTGGTCGACGCGTTGCTGACCTTGTCCTTGTTGCAGCTGGGGGCTGAAGAGGCCAATCCGTTCATGGCGCTGTTGCTGGAGCACAGCGTCTCCACGTTTCTCGGGGTGAAGTACGCTGTTACCGCAGTCGGGGTGATATCCCTGGTGATGCACAAAAATTACCGGGTCCTGCGGGTCTTGGATGGCTATACCCTGCTCGGCGCCGTGTTCGTGATCTACGTCGGGCTGATATGCTATGAGCTAGCGATGTTGCTATGGCCTAGGGTCGTACTAGCCTTTTACTAGCGCTGCCTGAGCGGCCCTCAGGACGCGCGCCGGTAGATGATGCCGGGCATCATCAACACTTCATCTTTCTTCAGTTGCGTCAGCGGATAACCTTCCGTGTCACCTTCGGCGATGCGATCAAAAACGTAGCGCTCACCATCACGCTGGATGGTCGCGAAGATTGGGCGTCCAAGATAGCTGCCAATTGCCGGGCCAGAGTTGCGCTGCTTCACGGTGTGTCTCCAGGTCGAGGAACAATACACGGGGTGTTCACCGTGGCTATCGGCATCCTCACGACGCACTTTAGAATTGGCGCCCGTCCGCGTCGGGCAGGCACTCACCATGGCGAGATGGCGGACTGTAGCGCTTGGTGCTAGGCGGCGAGTTGTCTCAGTACATAGTGCAGGATGCCGCCGTGACGGTAGTACTCGACCTCCTGGGGCGTGTCGATGCGCACTCGGGCGGTGAAGCTCGTCTGCGCGCCGTCTGCGGTCGTAGCCCGCACGGTCACCGATTTGGCCGAACCGTCGCCCAGCCCTTCGATGTCGAATACTTCGCGACCACTCAGGCCGAGGCTAGCGGCGTTGTCTCCGTCCTGGAATTGCAGCGGCAGGATCCCCATTCCCACCAGATTCGAGCGGTGGATACGCTCGTAGCTCTCGGCGATGACGGCACGCACGCCGAGCAGACGCGGACCTTTTGCGGCCCAGTCGCGCGAGGAGCCTGAGCCATATTCCTTGCCGGCAATGACAATGAGGGCCACGCCTTCGTCCCGATAGCGCATCGCCGCATCGTAGATGGACATCTGTTCACCGCTGGGCTGGTGGACGGTGACGCCGCCTTCGGTGCCAGGGGCGAGCAGGTTGCGCAGGCGAATATTGGCAAAGGTGCCGCGCATCATGACTTCGTGGTTGCCACGGCGTGAGCCGTAGGAGTTGAAGTCGGAGGGCTGCACGCCGTGAGCGATTAGATACAGACCGGCCGGGCTATCGGGTCGGATGGCACCGGCCGGTGAGATGTGATCGGTGGTCACCGAATCGCCCAACACGGCCAAAGCACGGCCCAGATGAATGTCTGTTACCGGCGCAGGTGTTTCCGTGATGCCCTCGAAATAGGGCGGGTTGCGCACGTAGGTCGAATCATCAGTCCAGCCAAACAGCTCGCCAGTCGGCGAATTTAGCGCGCCCCAGCGACTGTCGCCGGTGAACACGTCTTGATAGCTCTGCGTGAAGTCCTCGGCGCGAACATTCTTGGCAACGACTTCCTGAATCTCGCGCTGACTGGGCCAGATATCGCGCAAATAGACGGGTTTGCCACGAGGGTCTTTGCCCAACGGTTCGTTGTAGACATCGATATCCATTCTGCCGGCGATAGCGTACGCGACCACCAGAGGTGGTGAGGCGAGGTAGTTCATGCGCACTTCGGCGTGCACGCGCCCCTCGAAATTCCGATTGCCGGAGAGCACCGAGCACACAGTGAGATTGCCCTGGGAGATCGCATCGCTCACCTCACCGGGCAGTGGCCCGGAATTGCCAATGCACGTCGTACAGCCGTAGCCGACGACGTGAAAGCCGAGCTGCTCCAGCGCGGGCATCAGGCCGGCTTGCTCGAGATAGCGAGTGACCACCCGCGAGCCCGGAGCCAGCGATGTCTTGACCCACGGTTTGACGCTGAGTCCACGTTGGACGGCCTTTTGTGCCACCAACCCTGCACCCAACATCACAGAGGGGTTGGAGGTATTGGTGCATGAGGTGATCGCTGCGATTACCACCGCACCGTCGCGTAGTTCAACCTCCTCGCCATGGATGACGGTGCCGACATGTTGGCTGGCAACGTGGCGTTCCTTTTGCAGCGCATGCAGGGCTTCGTTGAACAGGGTCTTGGCCTCGCGCAGCGGAACGCGGTCCTGCGGACGCTTGGGACCGGCCAGGCTGGGTTCGATGCGGCCCAGATCCAATTCGACCAGGGCGCTGTAGTGAGCCTCCGCGGCTTCGGCCGTGCGGAATATCCCCTGTGCCTTGGCGTAGGCCTCGACCACGGCGATTTGGTGGGGGTCACGACCGGACAGGCGTAGGTACGCCAGCGTTTCGTCATCGATAGGAAAGATGCCGCAGGTGGCGCCATACTCCGGCGCCATGTTGGCGATGGTGGCACGATCGGCCAACGGCAGGTGGTCCAGGCCCGGTCCGAAGAATTCAACGAACTTACCGACAACGCCAAACTTACGCAGCATATCGACCACAGTGAGAACCAGATCTGTGGCGGTGGCCCCTTCGGGCAGCTCGCCGGTCAAGCGAAAGCCCACAACCTGGGGTATCAGCATACTCACCGGCTGGCCGAGCATGGCGGCTTCAGCTTCGATACCGCCGACGCCCCAACCGAGCACGCCCAGGCCATTGATCATGGTGGTGTGCGAATCCGTTCCGACCACCGTGTCGGGAAAGGCACACCGGCTGCCGTCCTCGTTCTGGGCGAAGACGACGCGGGCCAGGTACTCGAGGTTCACCTGGTGCACGATGCCGGTCTCAGGTGGTACGACTTTGAAGTTGGAGAATGCCTTCTGGCCCCACTTGAGGAAGCTATAGCGCTCGCGGTTGCGTTTGTATTCCAGCTCTTCGTTGATACGCATGGCATCGGCGGCGCCAAAGCGGTCAACTTGAACCGAGTGATCAATGACCAGTTCAGCCGGCTGCAGCGGGTTGACACGCTGGGGATCGCCGCCCAGCTTGCGCACGGCATCGCGCATAGCGGCCAGGTCGACGACGGCCGGGACTCCGGTGAAGTCCTGCATCAGGACGCGCGCCGGCCGAAAGGCAATTTCCTGGCTCGGCGCGGCAGCGGGATTCCAGTGCAGCAGTGCCTCGATGTCGTCTCTGGAGACCGTCACACCGTCCTCGTAGCGCAGCAAGTTCTCGAGCAGGATCTTTAATGAAAAGGGCAGTCGGTCAGCGCCCGGCAAGTCAGAGAGGCGATAAATCTCGTATGGGGTGCCGTCTACCACAAGCGACTCCCGGGCGTTGTAACTGTTGGCCATGACTGCTCCTGCTGAATTTTCGGATTGCGCTGCGACCCGCTATTGTCCTGGAAACGAGGTCGCGATGGTAGTGCGGGGACGATGGCCCGAGGCGCTCAGTGCAACTGCTCGGACGTGCGCAAGAGCTCGTTGGCGGCGCGCACCAAATCGGCGCGTTTGAACAGGATTTGCCAGCGGCTGCCACCGCACTGCTGCCAGAGCACCGCGGCACGAATGCCTGCCAGCAAAATGGCGCGAATGCGCGCCGCATTGGTGGCCCGTGCCAGGATGTGCGGCTCACCGGAGACGATGATGCGTGGGGTGAGGGTGCTCAACGTTTGGGTATACAGGCTAGCGAGGGCCTCAATGAGAGCGTCGTCGCTCAGTGAGTGCTGATCCGCCAGGGCGCGCGCACGCTCAATACCAGCGCGCAGATCGGACAAGAGCTGCTGATTTCGTCGCAGACGCGATTGCAGGTGAATGAGCGACACCACGTAGCGGGTCAACTCGTTGTCTTTGGGCTCGCCGTCTTGGCCGAGTTGCGCGACGATGGCCTGAAGGCCGGTGCGTAGCCGCTGTACTTCGCCGTACACGGCTTCCACCGTCGGCGGGTCGACCTGAAAAATACTGTACAAGGATGTTTCCAGATCGGCGAGATCGACCATGCCCTTGCGTGCTACCGATTTCACCAGTACCGCCGCCTGGAACACGCCAGCCAGAGCAAGAGTGCGGTCGCTGAGAGGGTGGCTCATCGTGGTGGTGGCCGGTTGGGCATTAGTGTGATTCGCTGCGCTCTGAACGGACAATGGTGCCGCCGCCCAGACACTCCGACCCAGTATAGAACACGACTGCCTGGCCCGGCGTCACCGCGCGCTGCGGCGCGTCGAAATGCACCCGGATACGGTGCGCGTCGAGTGCATCGATGGTGCAGCCCTGGTCAGTCTGTCGATAACGCGTCTTGGCTTGGCAACGCAGCGGCAGCGACGGCGCGCTGCCGCTGACCCAACTCAAATCGTCGGCCTCCAGCCAGTTGCTGAACAACAGTGGGTGATCGTGACCCTGGGCCACGACCAGCGTGTTCGCGGCCAGATCCTTGCCCACTACATACCAGGGGTCTTCGCCGGCGCCTTGGCGCCCGCCAATACCTAGGCCTTTGCGTTGGCCCAAGGTGTAATACATGAGCCCGTCGTGTTGGCCGAGCAGCGCCCCGTCCGGGGCGCGGATTTCACCGGGCGCAGCGGGCAGGTAGCGTGCGAGAAAGTTCTTGAAATCGCGCTCACCGATGAAACAAATTCCGGTGCTGTCCTTTTTGTCGTAGGTAATGAGGTTGTGCTGGCGCGCCAGTTTGCGCACGTCGTTCTTATTCAGTTCCCCAAGTGGGAAGCACACCCGGGCAAGCTGCGCTTGACCGAGAGTGTAAAGAAAATAAGTCTGGTCCTTGGCCGCATCCCTCGCCTTGAGCAAATAGTAACGCCCATGGCGCGCGGCGACCTGCGCATAGTGGCCGGTGGCGATGGTTTCCGCGCCGAGTGTCAGGGCATAGTCGAGAAAGGCACGGAATTTGATTTCTCGATTGCAGAGCACGTCGGGATTTGGCGTGCGACCCGCTTCGTATTCGCGCAGGAAATGCGTGAATACGCGGTCCCAGTACTCCTTGGCGAAGTTCACGCCATTAAGCTCGATACCCAGGACACGCGCGACTTGCTGGGCATCACGAAAATCGTCTTCGGCGGCACAATGCTCGTCACTGTCGTCGCCTTCCCAATTTTTCATAAAGACACCGCGGACCTCGATGCCCCTCTGGCGCAGCAACAGCGCCGCGACCGATGAGTCAACGCCACCGGACATGCCAACAACAACTGGGCCGCGGGCGCGCTGGTCGCTGAGCATTGTCGTTGCGGCTCGGTGGCTCTCAGCTTAGGTCTGTCAGCAGCGCCAACGCATAGCGCGCGCCACTGAGGTAGTCCTGCAGGCAACGTTCAACCAAAGGGCTGCGCGTGGCTCGTTCACGGATCTGCTCGGGGCTGAGCCACAGTACGCGTTCGATATCTGGATCGAGTGCGCGCGTTTCGTCCCGTGCGCCAAGTTGCCCGGTGAAGCAGACGCGCAGATAGGTCGTATCGCTCCCCGCGTGATGCCAGCGGTAGATGCCGGTGACCGCGGAGGGGACGAATGCATAGGCGGTTTCCTCGAGTACCTCGCGCCTGATCGCATCGACCAGGCTCTCGCCCGGCTCGAGATGGCCGGCGGGCTGATTGAGCACCAGGTTGTTAGCGACGCGTTCCTCGACGAGAAGGAAGCGACCGGTATTTTCGACCACTGCCGCGACGGTAACGTTTGGTTTCCAGACCATGCTTGCCAGTTGAGTCTTGTGCATCCTGCGTATTGTTCAGCGTGAACTCGCGCCACTCGCCGGGGGCGAGGTCGTCGAGGGTCCAATCACCGATGGAGTAGCGTATCAGCCGCAGGGTAGGGTGGCCAACGGCGGCCGTCATGCGGCGAACCTGGCGATTGCGTCCCTCGGTCACTGTGATCGCCAACCAGCTGGTCGGGATGCTGGCGCGATAGCGGATCGGTGGAATGCGCGGCCAGACATCGGGCTCAGTCAGGCGTTCGACTTCGGCCGGCAGGCTGACACCGTCGCGCAACTCCACGCCACGGCGCAGGTGCTCGAGTGCCGCATCGCTCGGCACGCCTTCGACCTGCACCCAATACGTCTTCGGTTTGCCCGAGCGCGGATGGGTGAGGCGGTGCTGAAGTTTGCCGTCGTCGGTCAGCAGCAACAATCCCTCACTGTCCTTGTCGAGTCGGCCCGCCGCGTAGACCCCGGTGACGGGTAACACGGCACCCAGCCCGTCCTCACCGGTGAACTGGCTAGTGATGCCATAGGGCTTGTTGAACAGAACGACGCGGGGCATTAGTATTTGAAAAACAATCCGATAGAAGACAATAACAGATAATTGAGCCAGCCGGGCAGAGCCGGCCGACAATATCGCAGTTCAGTTGTGGCACCAATGTGCCGATCTCTATGTGATCATGCGGCCGCACCCGTTACTTACCATGACTCAGCGCAAAGGTAGCCTCAAGGGACGTCTCATCGCGCTGAGCAGCGTGGTGGCCGTCCTGTTGATCATTTTCGTCGCCTACAGTCAGGTTCTGGTCGAGCGCTCGGCCAGCGAGAGCCTGCAGAGTATCGAAGACAGCCGCGAGCTGGGGCTGTTGCTCAGTCAGCTCAAAAGTGCCCTGCAGCACGCCGAGAGCCGCCTCGATCAGTATTCGGTGCTCATGGACGCAGCACTGCGCGGCGAGCTGCTCGACCATCTGGACGAACTAAAGCGTCTATCGAGCGCACTGGCGGCGACTCCGGCGCTTCACCGCGTCGATGAGCGCGCCCGACGCCAGCCCCGCGCCAGTGAGTCAGAGCTGCACGCGACAGCCACCGATCGCGACCTCGCCGAGCGGCTCAATGAAGTCGTCGAACGCATTGACGATCAGGTTTATGCCTTCGTTGAGCTTACCGGCGATGCCCGCGAGCGCTTTCCCGGCATGAGTATCCTGCTGGACCATCTGCTCCCCACCAATACGCGTTTTCTCGAGGCAGTCGACGTGGCGCTGGCCGAAAGTCGCTTGTCCGAGCCGAGCGACGAACAGGTTCGCGTACGCGACCTGTTCAGTCAGCTGCGCTACTTGTGGGCACAGCAGATCAGCTCCGTGCGGGTGTTCGTCGCCAATCGCACGGGTTCATTTGGCGAGCCCGAAGAGAGCATGCAGCACAATTTGGAGAACCGCGCGATCTATATGGCTCAGATCGAGAAGGTGCTGACGGAGCTGGTCGAGGCCGAGGCCAAGGGCTGGCTTGGTCTGCAGCAGTCCGAGTCCCTGGCGAGTATTCTCGAGGCGTCGGCGAGCTACGAGGAGCAGTTTCTCAAGGCGCGCGACATCTATCTGTCGGAGAACTGGCGCAAGGACCTGCCGTTTATTCGTGACAACCTGTGGCCCGCGTTCGACCATGCTTGGCGCCTGGTCTATGCGCTGGAGAGCGATGTCAATTTGCACCTCGGGCAAAGTGTCGGGGAGTCGAACACGACGGTACGGCGCATTTCCTGGTTCATGTGGATATTTGGCGCCATGGTTCTGCTGGTGTTGGCACTCGGCTACGCGATCTTTGAAGTGCTCGTGCGCAGGCCCGTGCTGCAGGTCGTCAGTGCGCTGGAGGCTCAGGCGCGTGGCAACAGCGTCAGTCCGGACTGGCACAGCTCGCTGCGCGAAATGGACCTGCTTACCCAGGCATTCAGTAACATGCAGGCCCAGGTCAACTCACGTCAGAAGCGTCTCGAGTCCATTTTTGACAACGCCGCAGAAGGCATGTTGACCTTCGATGAGCAGGGTCGCATCGAATCCTTCAACGCGGCTGCTCAGCGTCTGTTTGGCTATCCCGCCGATGAGGTGATCGGAACCCCAGTCGACACGCTGGTGCCGTTGGGTGACGGTGCTCAATCTGCGCACGAGCGGTTGCTCGCCCTGAGCATGCGCGGCCAGCTGGGCGCGGAAATGGAGATCTTCGGTCGGCGCAAGAACGGCACCGTATTCCCGATGTCGCTCAATTTGAGTGAGCTGAAACTGGAGGGCGGGCGCCTGTTCACTGCAATCGTTGACGACATCAGTGAACGCAAGATGATGATCGAGAATCTGCGTCGGCTGGCCGAGCACGACTCGTTGACTGGATTGTTCAACCGGTTCTATTTCATGGAAGAGCTGGAGCGCGTCGTGGGTCGGGCGCAGCGTGGGCATCGTGAGCGCTGCGCGTTGCTCTACGTCGACCTTGATAATTTCAAGTACGTCAATGATACGCTTGGTCACATTGCCGGCGATCGTCTCCTGGTCGAGATTGCCACGCTGCTCAGAGAGCGCACGCGCAAGAGTGATCTGCTGGCACGCTGCGGCGGCGACGAGTTCAATATTCTGCTCTACGACGTGACGCAGCAGGGTGCTGTTTCCGTCGCCGAGGCCTATCGCAAGCACATCCAGGCATTCGTGTTCCGCTACGAGGGCAAAGTTGTCGACGTCGGCTGTTCCATAGGGGTGGCGATGTGCGATGAGGGTCTCAAGTCGAAGGAAGACATTCTGGCGCGCGCGGATTTTTCCTGCCACGTTGCCAAGCGGGCAGGACGCAACCAAGTCCATTTGTACTCCGATCGTGACGCTGCCCAGCTGGTATCGCTATCGACGGACATGGGCTGGGCGCGACGGATCAAGGATGCAATTGACTTCGATCGTTTCGTTTTAGCATGTCAGCCCGTGATTGATTCGCGAACCGGCGAGTTGTGGTGTCACGAGGTTCTGTTACGAATGCGGGACGACGACGGCCAGCTGGTGATGCCAAGCGGATTCCTGCCAGCCGCCGAGCGTTTCGGTCTGATGAAGGAAGTAGACCGCTGGGTTGTACGCACCGCGATCAGGACGCTAGCCGAGCGCCGCGGGCGCAGCGGGTGGATACGGTTCTCGATCAACATATCAGCCAGCGCCGTTGCCGATGATTCAGTAGTGGCCACCATCGAAGAGGAACTGCGCCGCCATGCTGTACAGCCTGGGATGTTGATGTTCGAAATCACTGAGAATACAGCCATCGCGAACTTGGAGAACGCCTCGCGGCTGTTGACGCGGTTGCGCGCATTGGGCTGCATGACCGCTCTCGATGATTTCGGTGTTGGCTACTCCTCATTCTCCTACCTCAAGGACCTTCCGGTGGACTGCGTGAAAATCGACGGATCATTTGTGCGCGGTCTGGAGAGTTCCCCCCTCAATCGGGTCATTATTCGTTCGATTCACGAGGTGGCTCACACGATGGGCAAGAAGACCGTGGCCGAATTCGTCGAGACTGCGGCTGCGCTCACTGCGCTCGCTGATCTCGGTATCGACTACGCCCAGGGTTTTCACATCGGCGAACCCAAGCTGATTGGAACGCAGAGAACGGCCGAAGCGCGCGTTGTCAATCTCGACGAGCGCCGCGAACGTTAGCGGTATCACAGCCGCTACGCACATCCTGCCTGAGTTGCTAGAATAGCGGGGTTTCACTCGCCCAGGGCCAGGAGTACCCATGAACTATCAGAAGATCGTCGTTCCCGCCGACGGTGAGCCGGTTCGCGTCAATTCGGACTTATCGTTGAGTGTCCCAGCCCATCCCGTCATTCCCTTTATCGAGGGCGACGGTATTGGGGTGGACGTCACGCCGGTGATGCGCCACGTGGTGGATGCCGCCGTGAGCAAGGCCTATGGCGGCGAGCGCGCCATTCGGTGGATGGAAATCTATGCCGGCGAAAAGGCCCTGCGGGTCTACGGCGAGAGCATGTGGCTACCGCAGGAGACGCTTGCGGCGGTCAAAGAGTTTGTGGTTTCAATCAAGGGCCCGCTGACGACCCCCGTGGGCGGTGGCATCCGCTCATTGAATGTCACATTGCGCCAGGAACTCGACCTGTATGTCTGTCTGCGCCCGGTCCGCTATTACGCGGGTACGCCCAGCCCGCTACGAGAGCCCGAGCATACGGACATGGTGATCTTTCGCGAAAACTCCGAAGACATCTATGCGGGTATTGAATGGGCTGCTGGTAGCACCGAAGCACAAAAGGTCATTCGTTTTCTGCAGGATGAGATGAAGGTGACCAAGATTCGCTTCCCGGATACCTCCGGCATTGGTATCAAACCGGTATCGCGTGATGGCACTCAGCGCTTGGTGCGAAAAGCAATTCAATATGCGATCGACAATGAGCGGGATTCGGTGACCCTGGTACACAAGGGCAACATCATGAAATTCACCGAGGGGGCGTTCAAGAGCTGGGGCTATGAGCTTGCGCGCGAGGAGTTTGGTGCCGAGGAAATCGATGGGGGCCCGTGGTGCCGGCTCAAGAATCCGAAGACCGGTCGCGATATTGTCATCAAGGACGTGATCGCTGACGCATTCCTGCAACAGATCCTGTTGCGGCCGGCGGAGTACAGCGTCATCGCCACGTTGAACCTAAACGGCGACTACATTTCGGACGCGCTGGCGGCGCAAGTTGGCGGCATCGGCATCGCTCCTGGCGCCAACCTGTCCGATACCGTGGCCATGTTCGAGGCGACCCACGGTACGGCGCCGAAGTACGCGGGACAGGACAAGGTCAATCCGGGTTCGCTCATCTTGTCCGCAGAGATGATGCTGCGCCACCTGGGTTGGGCCGAGGCAGCGGACCTCGTCGTTAAAGGGCTTGGCGGCGCGATCTCCGCCAAGACAGTGACCTACGATCTCGCCCGGCTCATGGAGAGCGCCACCGAAGTATCCTGCTCGGGATTTGGCGACGCCGTTGTCGCCAACATGTAAGCGCGCGGGTGAGCCGCGTCCGCACAGTTGGCGGGCGCGGCGGTGGCGCGGCTAAGAACCAGCGGCCAAGTCGCCCTCGGCGGGCCTTACCTCGGTGGCCTGGAGACCTTTTGGACCTTCACTGCACTCGAATTCCACCCGCTGTCCGCGCTTGAGGGTTCGATAGCCCTCCATCGATATTGCGCTGAAGTGCGCAAAGACGTCCTCACCGCCAGTCTCCGGCGTAATGAAGCCGTACCCCTTGGCATTACTGAACCACTTGACAAACCCTGCTGCCATCCCCACTTGCCTCGCTTGTTGGTTGAGAATTTTGTTGTTAGTTGTTAGTAGACCCCGCAGGCGGGCGCCCAAGTGATGGTCCAAAATTTGGTACAGTGGACTAACATAGTCAAGTCCTACGTGCCGATTGCGCTGCAGTGCCGCGTATGACCCTGATACCCACCGGGGATTTCCGGCGCAGGAAGAACCAACCGATGAGCGAGAAGCAAACCCCTCAGGGCGCCGACGACGGATTGGCGCTGGAGGAAGCCAAGCCCAAGGTCAAACGGCCCCCGATGTATAAAGTCGTGCTGTTAAATGACGACTATACTCCCATGGAGTTCGTGGTCCATGTGCTGGAGCTCTACTTCGGCATGAATCGCGAGACCGCGACACGCATCATGTGGCACGTCCACACGCGAGGCAAGGGAATCTGTGGCGTCTTCACTCGAGAGATTGCGGAAACCAAGGTTGCTCAGGTCAATGAATACTCGCGCGAGAACCAGCATCCCTTGCAGTGTGACATGGAGGCGGAGTAGGGTGGAAAATAGCGAGCGCCATCATCAATCTGGTACCTGGTTATGCTAAACCGAGAACTTGAAGAGTCACTCAACCAAGCTTTCGCCAATGCGCGCGAGAAGCGACACGAATTCATCACCGTCGAGCACCTGTTGCTCGCCTTGCTCGACAATGGCTCAGCCGTTGAGACGTTGCGCGCCTGTGGTGCGGATATCGCCAAGCTAAGCGATGAGTTGACTCGCTTTGTTGATGAGACTACACCGCTGCTGCCCTTGCGCGATGAACGTGACGTGCAGCCCACGCTTGGATTTCAACGCGTGCTCCAGCGAGCGGTCTTCCACGTTCAATCATCCGGTAAACGTGAAGTCAGCGGCGCCAATGTACTGGTGGCGATTTTCAGTGAACAGGAGTCACAGGCGGTTTACTTTCTCAAGAAACAGGATGTGACGCGACTGGATGTCGTCAACTACCTCTCGCACGGAATTGCGAAGGTGCGCGAGGAAGGTTCGTTTGAAAAGTTGACGAGCAATGAAGAAGAGAGTGGCGAACAGCCGCAGCAAAGCCCTCTGGAGCTCTATGCCACCAATCTGAATCAGTTGGCCGCTGAAGGACGTATCGATCCGCTCATCGGTCGCAAGAGCGAGATTGAGCGCACAATTCAGGTGTTATGCCGACGGCGCAAGAATAACCCGTTGTTCGTCGGTGAAGCGGGTGTTGGCAAGACCGCACTGGCCGAAGGTTTGGCCAAGAAGATTGTCGATGGTGAAGTTCCGGAGATCCTGACCAGCAGTACCATCTACGCGTTGGATCTGGGTGCCTTGTTGGCCGGAACAAAGTATCGCGGTGACTTCGAGAAGAGGCTCAAGGCGGTGTTGGCCCAGCTCAAGCAGGAATCAGGCTCGATCTTGTTCATCGACGAAATTCACACGATTATTGGCGCCGGTGCAGCTTCGGGTGGGGCGATGGATGCCTCAAATCTCATCAAGCCGGTGCTCGCCAACGGCGATCTCAAGTGCATAGGATCCACGACCTATCAAGAGTATCGCGGTATTTTCGAAAAGGATCGCGCGCTGGCGCGGCGGTTCCAGAAGATCGACGTTACCGAGCCAAGCGTTGAGGAGACAATACAGATCCTGGCGGGTCTGAAGTCGCGCTTCGAAGAGCATCACAGCGTGCGTTACACGAATCAATCGTTGCGCGCTGCGGCCGAGCTGGCTGATCGCTATATCAACGAACGCCACCTGCCCGACAAGGCCATTGATGTTATTGATGAAGCGGGGGCCAATCAGCAACTGCAGCCGCCATCCAAGCGCAAGAAGACCATTGGTGTGCGTGAGGTCGAAGCGATCGTGGCCAAGATTGCCCGCATTCCACCGAAATCGGTTTCGATCGACGACAAGAAGACACTGCGCAATCTCGAACGTGACCTCAAGCTTGTCATCTATGGGCAGGACCAGGCTATCGATGCGCTTGCCAGCAGTATCAAACTGTCTCGCGCCGGTCTGGGCAGTGAGCAGAAACCGATCGCCTCATTCCTGTTTGCGGGTCCGACCGGCGTAGGCAAGACGGAGGTGACGCGCCAGCTCGCGCGTATCATGGGTATCGAGCTGATTCGCTTTGATATGTCCGAGTATATGGAGCGGCATACCGTGTCGCGTTTGATTGGGGCGCCGCCGGGTTACGTCGGCTTCGACCAGGGTGGCTTGCTGACCGAGGCGATCGCCAAGCAACCGCATGCCGTCCTGCTGCTTGATGAGATCGAGAAGGCACATCCTGACGTGTTCAATCTGCTGTTGCAGGTCATGGACCACGGTACCCTGACAGACAACAACGGGCGCAAAGCGGATTTTCGCAACGTGGTGATCATCATGACCACTAACGCCGGCGCCGATCGCGTCAGTCGCGCCTCCATTGGTTTCGCCAAGCAGGACCACAGCACGGACGCGATGGAGGCGATCAAGCGCATGTTTACGCCTGAATTTCGTAACCGGCTCGATGCCATCATCCAGTTCAAGGCGCTCGACGCCGATACCATCACTCACGTCGTTGATAAGTTCATTTACGAGTTGGAAGCCCAGCTTGAAGAACGCGGCGTGACACTGACGATTGAAGACGAAGCACGTGTCTGGCTCGCCATTCATGGGCACGATACCGATATGGGGGCGCGCCCGATGGCCCGCGTCATTCAGGACAACATCAAGAAGCCGCTGGCAGAAGAGCTGCTATTTGGCAGGTTGGCCAACGGTGGTCACGTGACGATTAATGTCGAGGACGACCAGTTGCATTTCGAACTGCAGGGTAGCGGTGAGGTCAGCGAGGTGAGTTGAACCCCGGGTGCTAGAGCAGACGTGTTGGCGCCCGGTGCTGTGCACCGGGCGTTCTTCGTTGACCGGTGATCAGCGGCCGCGGAAAACGATGCGGCCCTTGGACAAATCGTAGGGGGTGAGCTGAACGGTGACCTTGTCACCGGTCAGAATGCGGATGTAATGCTTGCGCATCTTACCCGAGATGTGTGCGGTCACCACGTGACCGTTCTCGAGCTCGACACGAAACATGGTATTGGGCAGGGTTTCGATAACCGTGCCTTCCATCTCAATGTGTTCTTCTTTCGCCATGCAGTATTTATTGCGGATCCACCGCGCAGAGTTTCTGTGTTCGGCGCGACATGATGCCTGAAAGCGGCGGGATTTTCAAAGTCAGACCGCTGCCTCGCGGTCGTGGAGGTGGGGCGCGTGCAGGAATCCGATCGGGGCGTCAGCAGGCGGCGCGCTGACCCCAACTCAGCGTCGACCAGGCTACGCGGGGATGGGCCAGCGTGTTGTCGATCACGATGTCCATACCCAGCAGCCGCCGCACTGAGTCGAGTTGAACGATGGCCGCCAGCTCCTGGCGCAACTGCGCATAGTGGTCAGGATTCAGATACAAGAGACACGGCCGATAGCCATGCTCGCGCTCGAAATCGGTGGCGATGCGGTAGATGAAGCTCAACATGAACTGGTACCCCCTGCGCCGTGGCACGATTTTGCGCTTCCAGTGTGCCAATCGTGTGTGACGCTGCCATGACGTCGATCAAGGAAGATATCGGTTGGGGGCGGGGCGGCTTTAGCCGCCGCGGCTGTCGAGTACGCGCCACTCGTGGCCGTCGTGGACCTCCAGCGGCCTGAAACTGGCTTTGTAGGACATTTTCCGGCATTCGGCGATCCAGTAGCCCAGATACAGCCAGGGCAAGCCCAGACGGCGCAGTTCTCTCACCTGCCACAGCACCGCGTACACCCCCAATCCCCGCGCCGCCTCATCGGGATCGAAGAAAGTGTAGACCGCGGACCAGCCGTCGCTGAAGTGGTCCGTGACCGCCACGGCGACGAGGCGCTCGCCGCAGCGAAACTCGTGCATCCAGGTATTGCTCCAGCGGCTGAGCATGAAGCGGGCGTAGTCGTCGGGGCTGCTCATATCCATACCACCGCCCGGGTGGCGCTCGTTGACGTAGCGCTCGTACAGCGCGTAGTGCTCATCTACCACCGCCGCTGGGATGGTGGATACGCTCAGGTCGGCGTTCTTGGCCCAAGTGCGGCGCTGAGCGCGTGAGGGTTTGAAATGCGCGACGGGAATGCGCACCGATTTGCAGCCCTGACAGCTCGGACACTGAGGGCGGTATACGTGCTCACCACTGCGGCGAAAGCCCAGCTTGGCGAGGTGTCCGTACAGGGTCGGATCCACCTCGGCTTCCGGGTCGACGAACAACGTGGCGGCATTGCGCCCGCTCAAGTAGCTGCAGGGATGCACGGGGGTGAGGAAGAACCTCAGCCGGTGCAGGGCGCGCTGTAGCTGTGACTCCCAGGTCACGCCCCACCTCCACGAGCGACAATATGGGCGCAGAGGTCAGGCTCCGCCCGCCAGGGCCCGAGCCGATGGGGCTGGGCACACTCGCGTCGCAGCCCGGCGATGAACTGCTCGCGCGGCATGGTTTCCGCCCCGAGCCGGCGCAAATGGGCAGAGTCCAGCTGACAGTCCAGCAAGCGAAAATCCCACGCCTGCAGGTGACGAACCAGGTAGACCAGCGCCACCTTGGAGGCATTGCTCAGCGCTGAGAACATGGATTCTCCGAAAAAGACGCGACCGACGCTGACGCCATAGAGCCCTCCGACCAGGACATCGTTTCGCCAACATTCCACAGAATGGGCGTGGCCGAGGCGATGCAGGTCTCCATAGGCATCAATCATTTCGGCCGTCAACCAGGTGCCGCCGCCGTCCTCGCGCGGAGCGCTGCACGCCGCGATGACCGCAGCGAACGCTTCGTCGATGCTAACTCGAAATGGAGCCTGGCGCAGCGTCTTGCGCAGGCTGCGTGAGATGCGCAGCCGTTCCAGGACCAGGACCAAGCGGGGATCCGGGGACCACCACAAGATGGGCTGGCCATTGCTGTACCACGGGAAAATGCCCTGGCGATAGGCCGCCAGCAGCCGCTGTGCTGACAGGTCGCCGCCCAGGGCGAGCAGGCCATCGGGCTCGCGCATGGCTAGCTCGACAGGTGGAAAGGCCGTTGGATTCCGGGGATCGAGCCAGAACGGTCCTTGCGTCATAGGGCCCAGTGTAGCGCAGCAGGCCGCCGCATCGGCGCGATGTCAGTCGCTGTGTCGGTACGGCGAGTGTTCGTTCAAGGTGTCCATATACTCTTGCACCGCCGTCTGCTCGCGGGCGACGAATTGGCCGATTGCCACGCGAAACGCTTCATTTTCAATCCAGTGAGCCGACCAGGTGGCGGTTGGCATGAAGCCGCGGGTGAGCTTGTGCTCGCCTTGAGCGCCCGGTTCGAAACGCCGCAGTCCGTTGGCGATGCAGTAGTCCAGGCCCTGGTAATAGCAGGCTTCGAAATGCAGGCTGTGAAAATCCTCGCTGCAGCCCCAGTGACGCCCATAGAGCGTGTCGCTGCCCCGAACATTGAAGGCGGCGGCCACCGGTCTGCCGCCGTGGCTTGCCAGCACGAGCACAACGTTGCGCGCCATCGTGCGACCAATCTCGCGGAAGAATTCCAGGTTCAGCGTGGCCAGGCCGCCGCGCCGCTCGAAGGTGTCGGCGTAGAAGCGGTGATAGGCCAGCCACTGCTCGTCACTGATTTCGTCGCCGTGCAAAACCTCCAGCACTACGTCTTGTTCCACGACGCGGCGGCGCTCGCGTTTGATTTTCTTGCGCTTTTGTGCGCTCAGATGGGCGAGAAAATCATCAAAGTCCCGATAGCCCGGGTTGGACCAGTGGAACTGGCAACCCAGGCGCAGCATAAAACCGCGTTGGGCGAGCCGCCGCGTGCCCTCTTCATCCGTGAACAACCAGTGCAGCGATGACAGTCCCAGCTGACGTGCGTGCACCAGGGCAGCGTCGATGAGGGTGTCGGCGATGTCGCTCGTTTCGGGCCCTGGGGCCAGTAGCAGCCGCGGTCCAGTCGCGGGCGTGTAGGGCACGCTGACCACGCCCTTGGGGTAGTAGCTCAGTCCAGAGCGCTGGTAGGCGTCGGCCCAGGACCAGTCGAATACGAACTCGCCGTAGGAGTTGTCCTTGAGGTAGAGGGGTACGGCGCCGATGAGCCGCTCCCCCTCGAGCGCCAGCAGATGCTGCGGGTACCAGCCAAAGCGCTCGCCAACGCAACCGTGGTGCTCCAGGGCGGCGAGGAATTCGTGGCGCAGAAACGGGTTGTCCGTGCCCGCCAACGCGTTCCATTGGTCGGGCGCGATCTCGTCGATGCTGCCGATGATTTTGACGTCCACGCGGGGCGTGAGGCGTTAGGAGTGACGTGTGAGGCGCGGCCAGAGGAGGGCAGCGTCAGGGTTGTCTGGGCGAATTGGAATCGCCCCTTGCACCTATCCACTCACCCCTCACCGCTCACTTCTCCAGACTCTCCAAATACCGCTCCGCATCGAGCGCGGCCATGCAGCCCGTGCCGGCGGAGGTGATGGCCTGGCGATACATGTGGTCGGCCACATCACCGGCAGCGAAGACGCCGGGCACGCTGGTGGCCGTAGCGTTGCCCTCTGTACCGCTCTTGACCTTGATATAGCCGCCGGCCATCTCCAACTGGCTCTCGAAAATATCGGTGTTCGGCTTGTGCCCAATGGCGACGAACACGCCCATGACGTCAATATCTTTAGTGCTGTCATCGACGGTGCTCTTGAGCCGCGCACCGGTGACCCCGGACTGATCACCCAGTACTTCGTCCAGGGTGTGATTCCATTCAATGGTTACCTTCCCGTTTTTGGCTTTCTCCATGAGCTTGTCCTTCAGAATCGCCTCACAGCGAAACTTGTCACGACGGTGCACGATGGTGACGTGCTCGGCAATGTTGGACAGATAGAGCGCCTCTTCAACCGCCGTGTTGCCACCGCCAATTACTGCTACTTTCTGATTGCGGTAGAAGAAGCCGTCACAGGTGGCACACGCCGACACGCCCTTGCCGCGGAAAGCCTCTTCTGAGGGCAGACCGAGATACTTGGCTGACGCGCCGGTGGCGATAATCAGCGCATCACAGGTATAGGTGCCGCCGTCACCGGTGAGCGTGAACGGGCGTCGGCTGAGCTCGACCTTGTTGATGTGGTCGGAGACGATTTCGGTATTGAAGCGTTCAGCGTGGCGGCGCATACGATCCATTAGGTCGGGACCGAGCAGACCTTCGACGTCGCCCGGCCAGTTGTCGACCTCAGTCGTAGTCATCAATTGGCCACCCTGTTCGAGGCCGGTAATCAGTACGGGATTGAGGTTGGCGCGGGCAGCATATACGGCTGCCGAGTAACCGGCGGGGCCTGAACCGAGAATCAGCAGGCGACAATGTTTGGTTTCGCTCATGTGTTAGACTCCGGACAACATTTCTGGCGGGGCTGGGCTGGAACTTTCACGGCCGACCCTCGGTCAGCAGAGGCGTTATGGTACGTAATGGCTTGGTGGTGGTAAAGGAGCGACCATGCGCATAGGAATCCCGCGCGAAGTGAAAGTGCTTGAAGGCCGCGTCGGGTTGATCCCCGCGGCGGCCGCCGAGTTGGTGCGCCACGGTCACGAGGTCTTCATCGAGCAGGGTGCGGGTGGGGCCAGCGGTTATCCCGATGCGGACTACGCGGCGCGCGGGATTCAGGTCGTCGCCGATGCCAAGACGCTCTATGCCGGCGCCGAGCTCATCGTCAAGGTCAAGGAACCGCAGCTCCAGGAGCTGGAACTGCTGCGCTCGGACCATCTGCTGTTCTGCTATCTCCACCTCGCTGCCGAAGTCGAGCTGCTGGCGGCGTTGAAGGAAATCGGCCTCACCGCGGTCGGGTTCGAGACCGTCGAGCTGGCCGATGGCAGCCTGCCACTGTTGGCGCCAATGAGCGATATCGCCGGGCGGATTGCGGCCCAGATCGGCGCAACCCTGCTGCACCGGCCCCAAGGCGGGCGCGGGCTGCTGCTTGGCGGGCTGCCCGGGGTGGAACGGGGACGCGTGGTGGTGCTGGGCGCGGGCACGGTTGGCAGCAACGCCACTCGCATGGCTGCTGCCATGGGTGCCGAGGTCAGCGTATTTGATCGCAATCGCGACAAGTTGGCGGCGATGCGCGCGTTGGGCCCAAATGTGACGGGCTTGCATGCCTACGCCGATGCGATTGACGAAGCGGTCAAGGATGCGGATCTGCTGATCGGTGCCGTGTTGGTGACCGGCGCTCGAGCGCCGCATCTGGTCAGCGCCGAGCAGGTACGGCAGATGAAGCCGGGCAGTGTGATCATCGATGTGTCCGTGGACCAAGGGGGGTGTATCGAGACGACGCGACCGACGACTTACGCCGAACCGACCTACCTCTGGGAGGGCGTGGTGCACTTCGGAGTGACCAACATGCCCGGGGCGGTCCCGCGTAGCGCCTCACAGGCGCTGTCAGCCGCGATAACGCCCTACGCGCTGAAGTTGACCCAGCCGGGCTGGGACGCTGACCCCGCCCTGGCGCTTGGTATCAATACGCGTGCCGGCAAAGCGGTTCATCCGGCGCTGCGGGAGAAGGCGACGTAGGTTGAAAAAAGGTCATTTAATGAGTAAGTTATGCTCCAAACCTAGCATACAGGATTAAGTCTTGGCTCAAGCATCGCCAAAACGCGTCGACCGCACGCCGATGTCCCACCAGGTACGCCGAGGCGTGCGTGAAGGGGCGCTATTCATTTTCGGTTTCACCGCCATCTATTTTCTCGTGTCGCTGGCGACCTACCATCCGGCCGATCCCGGTTGGACCCACAGCGGTCCCGAGCGCCACATCGCCAATCTCGGCGGTCCGGTCGGGGCGTGGTTTGCCGACATCTTCCTGACCCTGTTCGGCTATCTTGCTTATTTGTTCCCGGTGATGGTGGCCTATGCGGGTTGGATCATATTCCGCGAGAGCACCGGTGACGGCCAGTCGGACACCCGCCTGCTGGCCGTGCGTGGTCTGGGTTTCGTCCTGACACTGGCGGGCGGCTGCGGCCTGTCGACGCTGCATTTCTATGCCAATAGCAGCACGGTGCCACACGGCGGTGGTGGCATCGTCGGCGATCTGGTCGGCACGAGTCTGGTCGGCGCGGTGAGTCCGCTGGGGGCCACGCTGTTTCTGCTCGCGTTGTTCTTGAGCGGGGTGACCCTGTTTACGGGGTTGTCGTGGTTGCGCCTGATGGACGTCGTCGGTGAGTGGACACTGGGCGGGCTGTCATGGCTGCGCAGTGCGGTGGGCATGGTGCGCGAGCGCATTGATGGCCGCCGCGCACGCCGGCTGCGCGAAGTCAGCGTGCGCGCGGAAGAACAGAAGAAAATCAAGCGAGTACCGCTACGCATCGAGCCGGTCATCAGCAAGATCGAACCCGGCCGGCGCGAGGAACGCGAACGGCAGCTGCCGATGTTCAAAGATACCGATGCGGCTGAGCTGCCGCCGCTATCGCTGCTTGATGCCAGCGAGCACGGGAGCATGGGCCCGAGTGCGGAATCGCTCGAGGCCATGTCGCGTTTGGTGGAACTCAAGCTGGCCGACTTCGGCATTGAGGTCGAGGTGGTTGCCGTGCATCCAGGGCCGGTCATCACGCGCTTCGAGTTGCAGCCTGCACCTGGCGTCAAGGTGAGCCAGATCTCCGGGCTGGCCAAGGACTTGGCCCGGGCGCTGTCAGCCATCAGCGTGCGTGTTGTCGAGGTGATTCCGGGCAAGACCACCATCGGCATTGAAGTCCCCAACGAGCGCCGTGAGTTAGTGCGCCTAAGTGAGACGCTGAGCTCCAAGGAGTACGAGCATGCCGCATCGCCATTGACCCTGGCGCTGGGCAAAGACATCTCGGGCAAACCGGTTGTTGTCGACCTGGCCCGCATGCCACACCTACTTGTGGCCGGTACCACGGGGTCCGGTAAGTCAGTGGCGATTAACGCCATGGTGTTGAGTTTGCTGTACAACGCGACACCCGATCAGGTCCGCACCATCATGATCGATCCCAAAATGCTGGAGCTCTCGGTCTACGAGGGGATCCCGCATCTACTGGCGCCGGTGGTTACCGACATGAAGGAGGCGGCCAATGCGCTGCGCTGGTGCGTGGCCGAGATGGAGCGCCGCTACCAACTCATGGCGGCGGTAAAGGTGCGCAACATCGGTGGCTACAACCGCAAGATTGCCGAAGCTGAGGAAAACGGCGAACCTCTGTTGAATCCCCTTCACGACGAGACCCAGGGCACCGAAGCTGAGCCGCTGGAGCGTTTGCCCTACATCGTCGTCGTCGTCGATGAGCTGGCGGACATGATGATGGTCGTCGGCAAGAAGGTCGAGGAGCTCATCGCCCGCCTGGCACAGAAGGCGCGGGCCTCGGGCATCCATCTGGTTCTGGCCACGCAGCGGCCATCGGTCGATGTGTTAACCGGCCTGATCAAGGCCAACATTCCCGCGCGTATTGCCTTCCAGGTTTCCTCCCGGGTGGACTCACGTACCATCCTCGACCAGATGGGTGCCGAGCAGCTGCTTGGCCACGGTGACATGCTGTTCTTGCCGCCCGGCACAGCCGTGCCGACGCGTGTGCACGGTGCGTTTGTCGCCGACCACGAAGTGCACAAAGTTGTTGCTGAGTTGCGTGGACGTGGTGAGCCCGACTATGTCGAGGACGTACTCGCCGGCCCACAGGAGATGGATGCTGGCCCAAATCCGGATGACTACCTCGATGAGACCGAAAACGATCCGCTCTACGATCAGGCAGTGCGAATCGTGACCGAGACCCGACGCGCCTCGATCTCCGCGGTGCAACGTCGGTTGAAGATCGGCTACAACCGGGCCGCGCGCATGGTGGAGGCGATGGAGCGCTCCGGCATTGTCGGGCCGCTGCAGGCCAATGGTGCCCGCGAGGTGCTCGCGCCGCCACCACCTGAATCCTAATGTTCTCATCGTGGTGTCTGCCCCTATGACATATCTCAAGCGCTGCTCGCCAGTGCCCACCGCCGCGCGGCTGGTGCTGGCGGTGTTGGTGTTCGCAGTGCCGCTGCTGGTTTGGGCCAGCAACGATGACGATGCCCTGCAGCGTTATTTCTCCGATATGGGTGGGATGCGCGCGAAGTTCACGCAGACCGTCAGTGGCGGCGGTCGCCTGCACGATGACCAGAGCTGGGGTGAGATTCTTGTCAAACGCCCCGATCATTTCCGGCTGCAATACACCAAACCCTACCGCCAGCTGTACGTGGCCGACGGCAACCGCATTTGGTCCTACGATGAGGATCTCGCCCAGATCACCGTCAAGCCACAGGGCGATCTGTTGGGCAATACCCCCGCCATGTTGCTGAGCAACCCGCAGAAGTTACAGGACAGTTTCGCGATTCGCCGCCTGCAGGCGTCGAGCGATATGGTGTGGTTCGAGTTGACGCCGCGTGAGCCCGACGCCAATTTTGAGCGCGTCAGACTGGCGTTTGCCAACGGCGCCCTACGCGAGATGGAACTCAGTGACGGTCTCGGGCAAGTCACTACGCTGGAGTTCAGCGATCTGGTGAAGAACCCCAGACTGGACGACGCGTTGTTTCGTTTTGTGCCGCCCGCCGGTGTCGATATCATCGGCGAGTAACGGCGTCGCTAGGTTGGCGACTCCCTCATGACATCTGAACCCGATCTTTTTGCGGCATCCGACTCGGCGGCGTTGCGCCCGCTGGCCGATCGCATGCGCCCGCGCACCCTCGACGAGTTCTGTGGCCAGTCCCACATCGTTGCGCGCGGTAAACCGCTGCGCCAGGCGATCGACTCGGGCAGGTTGCACTCGATGATCCTGTGGGGTCCGCCGGGCACCGGCAAGACCACCCTGGCGCGTTTGATTGCGCAGCGTTGTAACGCACAGTTTCTCAGCATCTCGGCGGTCTTGTCGGGGGTCAAGGAAATCCGTGCCGCCATCGAATCCGCGCAACGGGCTAAAGGTGAGCATGGTCAGGCCAGTGTGCTGTTTGTCGACGAGGTGCACCGTTTCAACAAGGCTCAGCAGGATGCCTTTCTGCCGCACGTCGAGGACGGCACCGTCGTGTTCATCGGTGCCACCACCGAGAATCCATCCTTTGAGTTGAACAACGCGCTGCTCTCCCGCGCACGCGTGTATGTGCTCAAGGCACTTGAGCGCGATGATTTGGTCGCGATCATCGGTCAGGCCATCGCTGACTCAGAGCGTGGTTTGGGCAACGAGCACGTGGTCATGGCGCAGGAATTGCGCGAGCGCCTTGCCGAGGCTGCCGATGGCGATGCCCGGCGCGTATTGAATCTGCTCGAAGTCGCCGTGGAGCTGGCCAGCGAACGACCTGACGGTAGCGCGGTGGTGGGCGAGGCAGCATTGGCCGATGTGCTCTCTGGCGGGGTACGCCGATTCGACAAGCAGGGCGATGCTTTCTACGATCTCATCTCTGCTTTGCACAAATCGGTACGTGGCTCGGCGCCCGACGCGGCGTTGTACTGGCTGACACGCATGCTCGATGGTGGTTGCGATCCGGTCTATATCGCGCGGCGGATCGTGCGCATGGCCAGTGAAGACATCGGTAACGCCGACCCGCGGGCGCTGACGCTGGCACTCAATGCCTGGGATGTGCAGGAGCGTCTCGGCAGCCCCGAAGGCGAGCTGGCTCTGGCCCAGGCGCTTGTGTACCTGGCCTGTGCGCCCAAGAGCAACGCGGTCTATGTGGCTTATGGCAAGGCGAAAGATGACGCAGGTCGGCTGGGCTCATTGGAAGTGCCCATACACTTGCGCAACGCGCCAACCCGGCTGATGAAAGAGTTGGGCCACGGGCGCGAGTACCGCTACGCACATGACGAACCGGATGCCTATGCGGCCGGCGAGAGCTATTGGCCGGAGGGAATGTCGGCGCGACGCTACTACGAGCCGGTGCCTCGTGGCTTGGAGCAGAAGATTGGTGAGAAGCTCGACTATCTGCGCAACCTCGACCGCCAAGCCAAGTCCAAGGTAGACAAGGGTTAGACAAGTTCGAATGAGTCAGCTCGTTGCCATAGCAGTGGGTGGGGCCCTGGGCGCACTGGCGCGCTATGGCGCTTCAACCGGGGTGCATGCGTTGCTCGGGCGCGCCTTTCCCTACGGCACGCTAACGGTCAACGTGGCAGGATCGTTGGTGATGGGTTTCCTGTATATTGTGTTGCTCGATCGGCTCAGTCTTGCGGCCGAGTGGCGTGCGCTGCTACTTATTGGGTTTCTCGGTGCGTTCACCACGTTTTCGACCTTCTCGCTCGAGACTCTCAACCTCATCGAGGGCGGCGAGTGGTTCAAAGCCGGCGCGAATGTCGTGCTAAGTGTGGTGTTGTGTCTATTGGCCGCGTGGCTCGGTGTCGTCCTCGGGAGGCAGCTATGAATACAGCCGAAATCACTATGGTGCGCATTTATTTGACCGAGGGTGAGGCGCAACTCGAGCTGCTCCTCAAGCGCTTGCACGATTGGGAGAAGGTGCGCGGGGTGACGGTGTTTCGGGGTATCAGCGGCTTTGGTGACTCGGGCAAAATGCATACTGCAAAGATCATAGATCTCGCATTGCATCTGCCCATCGTGGTGGAGTTCTTTGATGAGCCAGCCAAGGTGCGGCAGATCGTCGATCATCTCAACGATACCGTAAAGCCGGCGCACATGGTCATGTGGTCAGCGCACGCAAATACTTAATGGCCGACAGCCCATAGAATCGAACGAGAATATTGAGACCCTGACCTATGCTTGACCCAAAACGCTTACGCGGTGAGCTCGATGACGTTGCCCAGCAGGTTGGCCGCCGTGGCTTCTCGTTGGACACACAACAGATCGAAGCGCTGGAGACGCAGCGCAAAGAATTGCAGGTTCAGACTCAGGAGTTGCAGAACGAGCGCAATACGCGTTCCAAGAGTATCGGCAAGGCTAAAGCGCAAGGTCAGGACATCCAGCCGCTGCTGGCCGAGGTCGCCGACTTGGGGGATCAGCTCAAAGTGGCTGAGGCAAAGTTGGGTGATCTGCAGAATGCGTTAAACGACATTTATCTGGGCATCCCGAACATTCCTCATGAGAGCGTGCCCAACGGTAACGATGAAGCCGCCAACGTTGAGGTTCGCCGCTGGGGTGAACCTAAGCAGTTCGACTTCGGGCCCAAGGACCACGTCGATCTGGGCGCGCAGCTGGGTCAGATGAGTTTCGACATCGCGGCCAAGCTCACCGGTTCGCGTTTCGTGCAAATGAATGGCGCCATCGCCCGTCTGCATCGCGCTCTGATTCAGTTCATGCTGGACCTGCACACCACTGAGCACGGCTACACCGAGACCTATGTGCCCTACATGGTCAATTCGGACAGTCTGCGCGGCACAGGACAGTTACCCAAGTTCGAAGAGGACCTGTTCAAGCTGTGCGGCGACAATGACTTCTTTTTGATACCCACCGCAGAGGTGCCGGTCACCAACATCGTGCGCGACGAGATTGTCGATGCGGATGCGTTGCCGCTGAAGTTTGTCTGTCATACGCCGTGTTTTCGCAGTGAGGCCGGGGCCTACGGCAAAGACACCCGCGGCATGATTCGCCAGCATCAGTTCGAGAAAGTCGAGCTGGTACAGGTGGTGCGCCCGGCCGACTCCTATGACGCCCTGGACCAACTGACGGCCAATGCCGAAGAGGTGCTCAAACGCCTCGACTTGCCGTATCGCACTGTCGTGCTATGCACCGGCGATCTGGGTTTCTCCGCGGCCAAGACCTACGACCTGGAGGTGTGGCTGCCGGGCCAGCAGAAGTATCGCGAGATCTCCTCGTGCAGCAACTTCGAGGATTTCCAGGCGCGACGCCTCAAGGCGCGCTGGCGCAACCCTGAGACGGGCAAGCCGGAGTTGGTGCATACCCTCAACGGCTCCGGGCTTGCCGTGGGCAGGGCGCTCGTGGCGGTGATGGAGAATTATCAGGATGCGCGTGGCCACATCACCATACCGGATGCGTTGCGACCGTATATGGCCGGCATCGACAAGATCGTGCCTGCGTAGTCGGGCACCAGCAAGGTAGCCTGGACGAAGGATGTAGCCCGGACGGAGCGCTCGCGAAGTCCGGGGATAGCATTTCGGTGCGGTTCGCGTTCGGCGGACTCTCACCACGGCTCCCGGACTGCGCAGCCTCACGGCTACTTTGTCCGGGCTACATGAGTGCGCCAGATAGATGTAGCCCGGACGAAGTGCTAACGAAGTCCGGGACAGGCATTTCGGTATGCTTTGTGCGTGGGTAGTGCCCAGTGCTGCTCCCCGTATGCACAGCAGGACCAGATCAGCCCCGCACCATCATCACCAGGAAGATCACGAACAGGACGACCAGCCCGATTGGCAGCAGCACTGTCTGCCATTCACCTGCCTCAGCCTTGCGGCTGTTTTTCAACATGTGCTTGGCGCGCGGAATGAGCACGATCAGCATTACGCCGAGCGCCGCGGCCCAAGCGATTTTCATCCACATTTCCATCGTGTGCTCTCAGTTCTCCAGTTCATAAAGCGAAAGCCCCGGCTAGGCCGGGGCTCTGCTAACACTATGCGCTGACGACCCCGTTATTCGTCGCCGCCCAGGGCGCCGAGAATGTGCAGCAGCGAGATGAACAGGTTGTAAATGTTCAAGTACAGCGACACCGTTGCCAGGACGTAGTTGGTCTCGCCGCCGTGGATGATGCGGCTCGTGTCATACAGAATGAAGCCACTCATGATGAGCACGATGGCCGCCGAGATGGCCAGCGACAGGGCCGGGATGGCGACGAAGATGTTCAACAGCGCAGCGCCCAGAATGACCAGGAAGCCGACGAACAGGAAGCCACCCAAGAAGCTGAAGTCGCGGCGCGTCGTCAGCACGTAGCCCGACAGACCGAGGAAGATGACGCCGGTGCCCGCGAACGCAGTGGCGATGATCTGCGGACCATTGGCCAGCGACAGATAGGCGCTGAGCATCGGTCCGAGGCCGAATCCCAATAGACCCGTTAGCGCGAAGACCACGCCGATGCCGGCAGCGGAGTTGGCCGTGCGCGGCAGAACCAGCCACATCAGTGCGATGGCGCCAATGAACGTGATTAAACTGGTGAACGCGGGGGGTTGCACCACCACGGACACCGCCGCCATGGCTGCGCTGAACAACAGCGTCATGGAGAGCAGGGCGTAGGTGTTGCGCAGAACCTTGTTGGTGGCCAGCGCCGATTCACGAGTTCGCGAAGTAAGGACTTGTGGGTCAGCCATACGAGTGTTTCCTCTCAGTTTCCGACTGCTTTAGTTGACCGGTAGAATACGAAAATGTTCCCGGAAATCAAACTGGTAATCCCTGGGGGCTTTGGGTATCCTTCGCAGCTTCGCGAGGTCCCACCGGATCGCCCGTTAGGCTCATAAATGGCGTCGTAGTCCTTAATATTCAAGGGCATTGGATGGGTCGATGATGACAGGCGAGGGAGCCGCCCGCCAGTGCCGGCAGTGCGAATGGATTATCCTGGTTCCTCGCAGCTAGCCCATAGCTACTGGTTTATTGGAGAGGTGACTGAGCGGTTGAAAGTACCGGTCTTGAAAACCGGCGAGGGGCGACCCTCCGTGGGTTCGAATCCCACCCTCTCCGCCACAAATAAAAGGGGCCCGTTGGGCCCCTTTTCATTTGTGCGGGACGGGTGGATTTGATTCGAAGCCATCGGTTCGAGCCGAGCCCGGCGCCGCCGGGCGAGACAACGCGCAGGGTGAGAAAAGGTGTCAGGAACCGTCTTCGGCTTCAGCCGAGCGCGATTCCCTCGCGCTGACTACTGGCGCCATTGGCGGGAGAAGTGGTTCCTGACACCGTTTTCTGGTCCGTGGCGGTTCGGCCTGTGGGGCCACGACGACATCACGGGATTGCCTGTCCGTACGCGGGCTGGCAGTATGCGCGCGGGGCACACCATGCCTGGTTCAGGATCCGCAGGTGGGGTGGCGAGGTGTGCTTTGGGGAAGGCGGCGCGTTGGCCTGCACTCGGAAGCCAACACACGCGGAATAACGATAACTCGAATAGGGAGAACTAAAATGGGAGCCAACATCCCAAAGCGAATCTCATTTGTCTTGATCGCCAGTCTCTATGCCTCCGCCAGCTTTGCGGCAGGCGGCGAAAAGGCGCATGCAGAGGGACCGGCCTGCGAGGGCTTTGGTCCGCAAACACCGCGCGATATTGATAGCAAGGAGGGGACTAATCCACAGGTGTTCTCATTGGCGCCGAAGTACGAGGCTCTGAACCTGTGCAATATCCACTTTCACAACAACGCCGAGCACAAGGCCAAGGATTTCGCCATCTACGCCGGCGAGGGCGAGCATGGCCACGGCGGAGGCTATCAGTGCGCAATGGGCAAGACCCTGAGCGAAGCCGAATTGAAGGCGCCGGCGCAGGAGATCTGTAAAGGCCTCAAGCCCGGCGACACCATCGAGGTACATTGGGTGCACACATCTTGCCAGGTCACCCCCGGGGAGGGGCTGGGTTCCTGCCTGAACGACAACTGTGCTAATCCCGGCCTGCGTGTCGAAACTCAAGTCTTCACGCTGGTGAACGATCCCGCCGCACTCAACTTCAATGACTTCGCCTATGGCGGCAATATGGTGAACGGTCTCCACCAGGCCAAGGGTCTGCCGAAAGGCACCGGCGCCCCGGTTGCGTTCATGGGTTCAACCACCGGGCCGAAGTACACCGAGTCCACCTGTTCCCCGCTTCAGGCAACCTGGAGTGTTCGTCCGAAGTGCGCCAAGCTGGACATCAATAGCCTCGGTGCATGGTGTGAGAAGAACGAGTTTGCCGAAGATCATGCCCACGGCGTGCGCAAGCTCGTCACCAATCCGAAGTTGCTGTCGGTCATCAAGTAACTGAGTGTGATGGCTCAGGTGGGGCGTTCGGCCCCACCTGAATCACACTTTCGCCAAGGATCGGAACCGGATCGATCCCCGCCGCGTTCTTCACATAACACGACAACCGGGCGGCCGATTCTCCCGTGTGTGTCGTGCCGGCGCAGGCCGGAATCCAGCGCTCGGCAGGTACACGAACAAGGCTTGTGCCGGGCAGCGTAGTTGACCGCCGATGCTATTGGGGGCCGCTGGATACTGGCTTGCGCCAGTATCACCAATTGCTCGGACATGGCACGCATGCTCCAGCCGTTCGCGGCCCTCCGAGATGGGCAGTGGATCTTCTTGCACGGGCCGCCGTCAACGTCGCTGTCCCAAATGACAGGTGGGCCATAACGGTGTCAGGAACCGTTTCTGCCACCGTGTGCGGCTGGTCAGACCGTCTCGAGGTACTTGTGTACGAGGCTGACCGCTACAGCGCCTTGACCCACGGCTGACGCCACTCGTCGGACCACGCCGTGACAGACGTCGCCCGCAGCAAAGATACCTGGCACGCTTGTCTCTAGTAAGAATGGGTCACGCTTTGGCTTCCAGTTTTTGGGCCGACGGCCATCGCGAATGAGATCCTGTCCCGTCAGGATGAAACCCGCTTCATCGCGTTCCAGCAGATCTCCGACAAAATTCGTACTGGGCACCGCGCCGATGAAAATGAAAATCGCGTCCGCCGGTACGGTTTCGCTGTCACCGTTCTTGTTGTTCTTGATCGTAACGGCTTCGAGATGTTCGTTGCCGCTGACGGCGGTTACTTGGCAGTTCGGTTGCACCCGGATGTTCGACGTACCTTCAATCTGGTCGATCAGGTATTGAGACATGCTCTGCTTCAGAGAGTCGCCGCGCACGAGCACCGTCACCTCGCTGGCGAATCGTGACAGGAACATCGCGCCCTGACCGGCCGAGTTGGCGCCGCCTATCACGTAGACCCGTTTGTCCTTGTAATTGACCGCTTCCGAGCTTGCCGCGCCGTAGTACACCGAGCCGCCGATAAACGGCTCGATACCCGGAACATTGAGCTCGCGAACGGTGACACCCGTCGAGATCAAGAGCGCCTGACAGCTCAACTCACTACCATCGTTCAGCGTCACGTAGCGGTAGGGATCCTCGACACGTACGCCTGTCACTTCCTGTGCGGTCAGAATCTCGGCTCCCAGACGCTGTGCCTGGGTCGTCGCGCGCCGCGTTAGGTCGGCACCGCTGATACCCTGCGGGAAGCCAAGATAATTCTCGATGCGTGCGCTGGTGCCGGCTTGGCCGCCGGCTGCCTCTTTCTCGATGACGACGGTGCGCAAACCTTCGGAGGCGCCATAGACCGCTCCGGCCAGCCCGGCAGGTCCGGCCCCGATGATGATCAGATCGTAGAAAGGCTGCTTGGCACGAGTGGTCATGCCCACCTTGTCTGCCAGGGTGCGAAGGTCCGGATTCAACAGTGTCGTGCCATCGGGGAAGAACACTGTCGGCAATTGAGGCCGACCGTCAGAACTCGACTCGACGAGAGCGCGCGCTTCCGCGTCTCTTTCGATATCGAGCCACTGGTACGGGATCTGGCTGCGGGCGAGAAAGTCCTTGACGTTGTGCGAGCACGGCGACCACAGGGTGCCGGCCACGCGAATACCGTCAAAGGGAGCGGGAACGCTGGCCAGCCAGTCGCTCAAGAGATCGTCCAGCACGGGGTAGAGTCGTTCCTCGGGCGGATCCCAGGGCTTCATCAGGTAGTAGTCGAGACCGAGGGCGTTGATACTGGTGATGGCCGCGTCCGTGTCGGCGTAGGCGGTGAGCAGCACTCTCTTGGCCTCGGGATAAAGTTTGATCGCTTCCTCCAGAAACTCGGTGCCACTCATCGACGGCATGCGCTGGTCGGCGAGGAACAATGCGATCGAATCATTCCGCCGCTTGAACTCTTGCACGGTTTCCAGTGCTTCTTCACCCGATCTAGCCTTAACGATGCGATACTCGCTTTGGTACTGCGCCTGCAGATCGCGCGCAATGGCGTTGAGCACGTGCGGCTCGTCATCGATCGTCATAATGATTGGTTTGGCCATTCGCCCCATTCCCCTTTGTTCTGCCCTCATTCAGCAGGATTGAAATCGATCGGTAATCGAATTGAAAAGCAGGTGCTGCCCGGCTCGGACTTTACCGACATCTGTCCTTTGTGCTTCTTCTCAACCAGGTTGCGGCTGATATTCAGCCCCAGCCCGGTACCTTCTCCGGGCCCTTTGGTGGTGAAGAAGGGATCGAAGAGCTTCGATTGAACCTCCTCGGGAATGCCGGGGCCGTCGTCCTCTATTTCGACGACTACCCACGGAGTCTCCTGGCGTACCCGGACGGTCAATGTTCCTTCACCGTCCATGGCATCGATGGCGTTGTCGATGATGTTTGTCCACACCTGATTCAGCTCGCCGGCGTATGCCTGGATGAGCGGTACGTCATCGGCATACTCTCGTACCACAGTGACGCCTCGTTTCAGCTTGTTGTGCAGAATTATCAGGGTGTTGTCCAGACCTTCACGCACGTCAACCGCTTGCACCGGCGCCTGGTCCATATGGGTGTAGGTCTTGAGTGCCCGGACGAGCTCGGCGATGCGAGCCGTTCCGATGCCGATTTCGGCGACGAGGCTGTAGATGGCAAACTTGAAACTCAACCAGTCGATTAGGGCGGCAAACTGATCGCCTTGAAAGATCTTCGCCAGTTCCAGGAGTTCGCCCTCCTCGTAGCCGAAGTTGACGAGGGTCGATACGAGCTCACCGGTCGCATTTATGCCTCGTTCTTGCAGCCACGCTTCGAGTGCAGTTTCTCGATCGCTGCGGGTGATGGCGTTCAGCTCAATGGGTTTGCCGGCCCGTTCCTTGGCCATCTCCTCGAGCTCCAGCACCTTCTGGATCTGTTTCTGATCGAGATTCGCCTGCCCCAAGCGCAGTTGCACGTTTTGCCACTTCGCGAACGTCGCCTGCAGCTGAGCGGCGCCGCGCTGCGCGGCGGCAGCGGGATTATTCAACTCGTGGGCCATCCCTGCGCTGAGCTTACCGAGGGAAGCCATCTTCTCCTGCATAATGAGCTGGTTGTGCATCTCGTTGAGCTTGTTCAAGGTATCTTCCAGTTCTGCATTCTTCCTTTTCATCTCCTCCGTCTTCTCACGCAGAGCCTGCTCGCTCTGGCGTAACGCTTCTTCCGCGCGCTTGCGCTCGCCAATGTCACGGATGATGCCGGTGAAGTAACGCTCGTCGCGGACTGTCCAGGTTGACAGCGACAGCTCAATGGGTACCTCTTCACCGCGCTTCGTGCATGCGGCCAGCTCGACGGTGTTTCCGATCACGTGGGCTTCACCGGTCTGGGTGAAGCGGGCCATGCCGGAGCGATGCATTTCATGAAAACGCTCGGGAATGATCAGCTCCAGACGTTGACCGATTGCTTCTTCTTCGGTGTAACCGAGGATGTTTGTGGCGGCCTTGTTCCAACTAATAATCTCGCCGACATGGTCGGCCGAGATGATGGCGTCGATGGCCGACTCGGTGACCGAACGGAATTTCTGCTCGGCTTGTTTGCGCTCACTGATGTCACGGATGATGCCCGTGTAATAGCGTTTCTCGTCCAGAAACCAGGTGGCCAATGACAACTCGACCGGGAACTCGGTGCCATCCTCGCGGATCGCGGCCAGTTCGACGGTTTTTCCGATGACATGGCTTTCGCCCCCCGAGCTCACCCGACGAATCCCTTCCTCGTGACTGTGGCGGAACCGCTCGGGGATGATCAGCTCGATGGGTTGGCCGATCACCTCAGCCTCAGTTAAGCCGAACAGCGCCGTCGCTGCGCTGTTCCAGGAACGAATGTTGCCCTCGGAGTCGGCCGAGATGATGGCATCAATCGCTGACTCCATGACCGAGCGAAACTGCGCTTCCGATTCGCGCAGTGCCATGCGCACCTTGGAGACGGTGACTTGGCGCTCGATGCGGGCAAGCACCTCGCGTACGTCGAAGGGCTTGATGATAAGATCGTCACCGGACTCCAGCCCTTTGACCCGCGTCTCGAGATCATCGAGGGTGGTCACGAAGATCACTGGAATGTCTCGCGCCTGCTGGTTCTCTTTCAGCTCGTTCAGCAGCGCGAACGGGTCCGTGTCCGATATCTGCGCATTGAGCAGCACCAGGTCCGGCTGGCCTGCCGCGATGGTCTCCAGGGCATTCGTTCCGTGGGCAACCGTCTCTGTGGAGTAGCCCTCTTTCGCCAGAAGCCGTTGGAGTTCCTCAGCGCCGGCGGGGTCGTCGTCGACAACAAACACAAGTCCGCGGCTTGACAAAGTGGGATCCTCTTATCTTTTGTTATATAGGGTAGATGAAATACCGGCTGAGTCCACTGTATTCTGATGGTTGCGGCCAGCCGCTGTGCTCGCTGATGCCCAATTTGCGCCGGTGCGCGCCATGATGTGTCCGTGCATTACCGGTGGTTCGACGAGGGAAGCGCTGCAGGTAGGTCAATGAACGAAGCCCATGCTCTTGCGCCGGCGATCATCTTGCTACTCGTCGGTGTCGTGGCCATTACAGTGGCGCGGAGGATCGGCCTAAGTCCGATCGTCGGCTACCTCGCGGCTGGACTTCTGATCGGGCCGCACGCGCTTGGCCTGATCCAGGAGAGCGAGACTACGCATCTCCTGGCCGAACTGGGAGTTGTCTTTCTGCTGTTCGACATTGGGTTGCATTTCACCCTGTCGAGCATCTGGGAGGCACGCCGGGACATATTCGGATTGGGGCCGCTTCAGATTCTTCTTTGCGGCCTGGCCTTAGGCGGCGTTGCCTTAGCTTTTGGCGTTGAAGGGGAGTACGCCGTGATTCTCGGCGGCGCGCTCGCACTGTCCTCGACGGCCGTTGTCGTCCATACCCTGGCCGAGAGAAGACAACAGAACTGCCCCGTCGGCCTGACCGGGACGGCGGTCCTCATCTTCCAGGACATCTGCGCGATTTTTCTTTTGATTCTTGCCGCCTCGCTCGACAGCGGGGGCACGACCGCCGTTGGCGCGGGGTTGGGCGCAGCGATCGCGGTGGCGGTGATCAAAGCCGCCGTTGCCTTTGTTGCCGCGGTGTTGATCGGCCGCTACGCGATAAAGCCGCTATTCAGGTTGTTCTCGCAAACGCGGAACGAAGAGGTCTTCACGGCCATGGCGCTGTTGGTGGTTTTGGCCACCGCGGCGGCCACCGGAGGTGCGGGGCTTTCGCTCACGCTCGGGGCGTTCTTGGGCGGCATGATCATCGCGGAATCGCCCTATCGCCACCTCATTCAGACGGAGGCCAAACCATTTCGCAACCTGTTGCTTGGTTTTTTCTTCATCACGGTGGGCATGTCGCTCGATTGGCGTGACTTGCTGGCGCATTGGGCAGAAATCCTCGTCTTTGTCGTCATGCTCGTAGCCATCAAGGCCGTTCTAGTCGCTGCGGCGGCCCGCGCCTTCGGATGGTCGACCCCGGGCTCTGTGCAGTTGGCGTTCGTACTCGCGCAAGGCAGCGAATTTCTCTTTGTGATCGTCGCGATGCCGACAGTGCGTGATGGACTGGGGGAGGAAATCGTCGGTGTGGTCATCACGGGTGTGGCAGCGAGTCTCGCACTCACACCAACGCTGGTGGCTCTTGGCAACAATCTGGCCCGGGCGATTAGGCGAAGGTCCACTCAGGCAGCGCCAAGCGGCGAGACCACGCCACGGACAACCACGGCACCAGTCGTCATATTCGGCATGGGCGATATCGGGCGCACCGTCGCGGATGCCCTCGAGGCGCATGGCGTGCCCTACGATGCAATCGAGGGGGACTATGACCGATTCCTGGGCGCCAGCGCCGATGGCTACCGCGTGGCGTTTGGGCAGCCAAGCGACGTTCGACTCATGGATACGCTCGCCTTCGCGGAGAGAGAAGTGATCGTTGCGACGCTGGTCGGCTACGAAGCTGTGGAGGCATTGGAACTGGTCATGCGCGAGCGCTATCCGAAACTGATTTGTTTTGTCGCCGTAGACACAGATAGCGACAAAGCGCGGTTCCAGCAACTTGGTTTGCGACCTGTCATCAACCGAAGTGTCCCACGGGGTCTCGACCTCGCCGCGGCAGTGCTTCGGTATCAGGGTATTGAGGAGGCCAACATACATGCCTGGATGCAGCGTCAGCAGGAACGCGAGCTACAGAGTGCCGCGAGTGGCGTTGCTTATGTGACCGATTAAGACGAGCGCCGCTGATCCCTCCTCGTCACGTGCGCGGGCTGACCTGATGGTAGAATCACTCGTTCCGTGAAATCGAAAGGGTGAATGAGCTGCTGACTGTGCACATGGGTCCGGAATTCGTGTTGGTGAACATTAGTGTTAGATCTTTCCCGCGTACCGATGCTGACGCAATGGAAAGGACCATCGATTTCATGGAAGACGGCATCAAGCGCTCCAACCCCCGGGTAAGGAGGGTCTTCACCGAGGCTGAGTCGCGCGGGGCCCCGAGGCGCGACTAGTTGTCTGGTTTCATCGCTGGGGAGGTCAGGTTTCAGACCCGTTACGCGCTGTCAGGCGAGAGCGGCAGCGGAAAAGAGCGACCTGTGCCGCGGCTGAGAGTGCTAGCCTCCGATTCTCGGGCGCAGGAACGGCTCGCGTGATCTATATATTTGTTTATAGGAGAAAAACATCCGCCGGGGGCGATGAGCTGTGGTCAACGTCGGCTCCCACTCAAAGATCGAGGACCAGAGTCCGGCGGCCGACAGGTAGAGGCTCTGCGTATGCGCCAGCCAATCCGAGTGCTGATCCTCGGAACCGGGCAAATGGGCTCCGGGATCGCTCGCCTGGTAGTGAGAAGACCGGGGCTTGAACTCGTTGGGGCCTACGGGCGACGCGCACAACGGGCGGGTATGGACGTCGGTCCCGCCATCGGACTCAATCAACATCTCGGCATCGTTCTCAGCAGCAATCTGGACGCGGCAATAGAGCGAGCGCGGCCGGATATAGCCATTCAAGCCACGTGCTCGACGCTCGATGACGCACTGGCTGAGATCACCAGCCTGGTGCGCCACGGTGTTGCGGTGATCTCCATCGCCGAAGAAATGGTGTATCCCGCCGCAACCTCACCTGCACAAGCGAAGCAGTTGCACAGCCTTGCCATCGAACATGGCGTGGCGGTACTGGGCGCCGGCATCAACCCGGGCTTTGTGCTCGACCTTCTCATCATCGCGCTCACCGGTGTTTGCACCGAGATCGAATCGATCACCGCCACACGCACCAATGACCTTTCTCCCTTTGGCTCGTCGGTTCTAACCGCGCAGGGCGTGGGCCTCACGCCCGAGGCGTTCCGCCTGGCCCTGGCGCAAGGCGGCGTCGTCGGCCACTACGGTTTTGCCCAATCGATACACATGATTGCCCGTGCAGTGGGTTGGGACATCGAGGGAATCGAAGAGACACGAGCACCGATCGTGGCGCGCGTGCGGCGCGAGACACCCTTCACGACCGTTGAACCGGGGCAGGTTGCGGGTTGCCATCAGAAAGCGGTTGCCTACCGCAATGGCAAACCTGTGATTACGCTCATTCACCCGCAACAGGTGCACCCCGAGGTCGAGGGTGTGATGACCGGTGATCGCATCCACGTCCGCGGCGCTCCGGAAATTGTGCTGACCACGACGCCGGAGATTGCTGGCGGAGAGGGGACCATCGCCTTGGCGGTGAACATGATTCCACGGGTGCTCAATGCGCCGCCCGGTTCGCACACTATGATTGATTTGCCAGTGCCCGCAGCCGTGCTAGCGGACGCGCGGACATTTGTAGCCAAGGCAAGAGCAGACTGACAGAAGGGGCGGCAACGGCCAATGGCAGAGCCAATTGCAGCGGGTACCTGGGTTGAGATTCACAACGTTGTGCTGTCGCCGGATGCGCGCGCACCGCAGATACCGGCCGATACGCGCCAGGTTCCGTTGGAGATGAGGGTAAAGGGTTTTCTTGTCAGCCCCGCGAGCGTTGGCGGGCAAGCCGACGTCGTAACGGCTGCGGGTCGACATCTGCGTGGTACGCTCAGCCAAGTCAACCCCGCTTATACCCACGGTTTCGGTGCGCCGATTCCGGAGCTGTCCACGATTGGCGCAGAAGTGCGCGCGCGACTGCGTGACAAGGGGCACGCCACATGAACGTAGAGAGCTACTCCGCGATCATGAACCAGCGCGCGGAAATCATGCGCTCGTCGGTGGGGCTCGATTACGGCAAATACACGACGGGAACGGTCGCCTTCGACTACGAGGGCCTGTTGGCGGATGCCGGTTACGACGTCGAGACGGCGCGGGAAGTCCAGCGTCGCACCGCCGTGGGTGATACGCCGCTGGTCGAGTTGCATAACATCACCGCCTTGGTCCGCACTGTGGCTAAGCCTGGCAACGGGGCCCGTATTTTCGTCAAAGACGAAGCGGCGAATCCGTCGGGATCATTCAAAGATCGCCGGGCCTCCTTGTCGGTGCACGAGGCCAAGCGCCGCGGTTATCCGGGCGTCGCCGCGGCAACCAGTGGCAACTATGGTGCCGCGGTCGCGTCGCAGGCGGCCAAGGCGGGGCTGCACTGTATCGTCGTGCAAGAGGCGTTCGACAGCAGCGGTATCGCCCAGCCGGAGATCGCCGAGAAGACGCGAGCGTGTGAGGCCTATGGCGCCGAAGTCATTCGCCTCTCGGTGGGTCCGGAGCTGTTCTACGTGTTCCTGAGCGTGCTCAAGGAAACCGGCTACTTCAACGCCTCACTGTATTCGCCGTATTCGGTACTAGGCATCGAGACTTTGGGCTACGAACTGGCCCTACAAGTTCGCGAGCAGACGCAGCGCCTGCCCGACGCGGTAATTGCCACCCACGCTGGTGGTGGTAACGTCACCGGTACCGCGCGCGGTTTGCGCAAAGCCGGCGCCGCCAACACCACTATGATTGCCGCCAGCGTCGATCTGTCCGGCCTGCATATGGCCTCGGACCATGATTTCAATCGCAAGTCGTTCACGACGGGGCATACGGGTTTTTCGATGCCCTTTACCACTTGGCCGGACCGGGCGGACGTGCCGCGCAATGCCGCCCGGCCGTTGCGCTATATCGACCGATTTGTCACCGTGACCCAGGGTGAGGTGTTCTACATCACTGAGGTGCTGGCCGCGCTGGAAGGGATGGAGCGGGGGCCTGCCGGCAACACCTCGCTGGCGGCCGCGTTTGCGATTGCCCAGGACTTGGACCAGGAGCAGATCGTAGTGGTGCAGGAAACCGAGTACACCGGCGCCGGCAAGCACCCGTTGGCGCAGCTCAATCTCGCCCGGCGCATGGGGATCGAAGTAGTGCGCGGTGATCCGACTGACAATGAGCCGGGTAAACGGATAGTGATTCCGGTAGAGCCTTCCCAGATCCGCGTCGTGGATGTCGATCTGGCGAACGTGCGTCGCTCCTACTTGCGTCACGTGTTCGAGTCGTTGCCCGCGGACGCACAACTGACAGATGTTGATTTCGCCTTCCTCGCCGAGGAGACGCGAACTGATCGAACCTTCGTGCGGGAGGTCGTCAATGAGCTCGGCACAACGAACAGATGATTTCCAAGCGCGGCGGGCGCGGCTGCGCGGCATGTCAGATGCCGAGTTGCATGAGCACTTTTGGCATCTAGTCGACCAGATCGTCGCCCCGCTGATTGCCGAAGCGCGCACGCACACGAGTCCCTCGATAGAGCGATCGGTATTGCTGCGCATGGGGTTTTCCAGCGTCGAGTGCAAGCAACTGGTGGAGCAAATGCGGGGGTACGGCCTGCTTGGCCATGGTGCTGGGCGCCTGGTTTTCGAACTGGCCAAAGCCAAAGGCGTCGGCGTGCGCGAGGCCGGTGAAGCGCTGTTGGCCGGCAAGCACTGGCAGGAGTTGAGTCAATGAAGCTCGAGCCTGACCAAAAGCTCGACATCAACGAGGTGCTCAACGACCTGGACCAGTATCGGCCCAGACGCAAAGGTTGGACCTGGCGCACCAAGTTCGCGGATCAACAGATTGGGCCTTTCATATACAAAGACAGCTCTGTGTCGCTGCAGCACTCGGTGCCGCTGCCAGCCGCTGAGCATTTTGACAACATCGATCCTCAATGCGACGTTGTGATCACGACGGAAATCGCCTCGGGCCGATTCGAGGACGACCTGCGCCGCATGCGCATGGCCGCCTGGCACGGTGCCGACCACATCATGGTCATTCGTACGACCGGGCAATCGCATATTGACGGACTTATTGAAGGCACGCCGGAAGGCGTCGGCGGCGTTCCCATCAGTCGCAAGCAACTGCGTGCCACGCGCAAAGCGTTGGATGCTATCGAGGATGAGGTGGGACGGCCGATCAACTTCCACTCTTATGTGAGTGGCGTTGCCGGACCCGAGATCGCCGTGCTGTTCGCCGAAGAAGGCGTCAACGGCGCCCATCAAGACCCTCAATACAATGTGCTCTACCGCGATATCAATATGCACCGCTCGTTCGTTGATGCGGCCGAGTCGAAAACGATTATGGCGGAGGCGGGCATATTGCAGCTCGATGGCGCCCACAATGCCAATGCCACGGCGAAGGAGGCGTGGAAAGTCACGCCGGAGCTGTTCGTGCAGCATGCCATCAACACAGCGTACTCGCGGGCGGTGGGGATGTCTGCAGAGCTGATTGCCTTGTCGACCGTACCACCTACCGCGCCACCCGCACCAAAGCTACGTTTGGACGTACCCTATGCGGTGGCGTTGCGTGAGCTCTTCGCAGGTTACAAGTTTCGCGCCCAACAGAATACGCGCTACATGCAGGCCGACACCGCCGAGTCCACCATCACTCATGTTTTGGATACCCTGATCTCGCGCCTGACGTCGGCTGATATTCAGAGCACCATCACCCCGGACGAGGGCCGCAACATACCTTGGCACTACAACAATATCGCGGGGGTCAATACGGCCCGCCAGACGTTGATGGGTGTCGATGGTCTCGATCAACTGCTCGAGCTCAAACAGGATGGTCCGCTGCGCGATGAAATACGCGAGTTGAAAGAGCGTGCCGTTTTGTTTCTCGAAGAGATGGTGGAGCAGGGCGGTTACTACGCTGCCGTAGCGGCAGGCCAGTTCGTTGACTCCGGTTACTTCCCCGAGCGCAACGGCGATGGCATTGCGCGCGATCCGGGCGGTGGCGACGGCGCAGATACCGTAATCGTGCGCGAACCTGACTACGGCGCCCCGGTATGCAGTCACTTTGGCAACAATATCTACGAGGGTGGCGGCGCCAAGGTGTGTGCCGAGTACGGCGGGTGCACATTGTGCATGCCTGAGAAGATTCGATACATCGATGAACTGGAACGCGAAGACACCGTTGAGCAGCGCTTGGCAGTGCCGCTGGCTGAGCGCGCTCAGGGACTGCTGCGCCCCGAGGTCGAGAAGCACGGCGACGGAGTCGTCTGCGTCACGCTGTTCGTGCCCGATACGCCGATCGTGGCGGAAGAGGCCGCGCTGGAGATGGTCCGGCATATGGGGCTCAAGGATCCCGCAGTGATCAGCCGCCGAGTCATGCATCCGGCCGAGGGCAGTGTGTTCGAGATCAAGGGCACGTTCGATAGTGCAATCAGTAAGACTAGGCTTGCGCTGCCAACGAAGGTCGAGCTCTTGACGGAGGCCGAGATCGAAGCGTGGGTGCGGCCGCGAGCGATCCACGTTGTAGCGGCAACAGTCGGCGAAGATGAGCATTCAGTGGGCCTGCACGAGATTCTGGACATCAAGCACGGCGGCATCGAGAAATACGGTTTTTGTTGTCGTGATCTCGGCACCTCGGTACCAATCGATCGGCTGCTCGATGCAGCCCAGCAAACCGGTGCTCGGGCGGTACTCATTTCGACCATCGTGGCCCATGCGGGGGCGCACGAGCGCAATATGCGTCGCCTCCACGAGGTGGCGCTCGAGCGTGGCGTGCGCGAGCGGTTGCTGCTCATTGCAGGCGGTCCGCAAGTCAGTGATGAAGCAGCCCGTGCCTGTGGGCTCGATGCCGGGTTCGGCCGTGGCACCACGGGCCGTGAGGTGGCCAGCTTCATCGTGCGCAGGCTGCGCGCAACGGAGTCGTGATGACCTCGCCGTATCTCACCATCAATTTGGCCAAGATTGAACACAACGCTCGCACCATCGTTGGCTTGTGTCGCGAGCACGGCATCACCGTGAGCGGCGTGACTAAGGCCACCTGTGGCCACCCCGACGTTGCTGCCGCGATGCTACGTGGCGGGGTCTCGTCGCTAGCCGATTCGCGGCTGGAGAATATTCGCCGGCTCAAGGCCGCCGGGATCGACACACCGTGTATGTTGCTGCGCGTTCCAGCTTTATCCGGCGTGGACGAGGTGGTCGACTCAATTGATGTGAGTTTGAACTCAGAGATGTCGGTGTTGGCCGGCCTATCGCAGGCGGCGCTGCGGCGTGGCCGCGTCCACGAGGTCGTATTGATGGTGGATCTGGGAGATTTGCGTGAGGGGATCTGGGCCGATGACATCATGGACTTCGTGGGTGAGGCGCAGGCCTTGTCCGGCGTACGCATTGTCGGTCTCGGGACGAATCTGGCGTGCTTTGCCGGCGTGGTACCGAGCGAGGAGAACATGCAGCGCCTCGTCGAGCTTGCCGCAGCGATCGAACAGCGCTTTGAACTCGAGTTGAAGTGGATCTCGGGAGTAAACTCGAGCGGTCTGGAACTCATTGTTGCCGGGCGCACGCCTGGGCGGATCAATCACGCCCGCATCGGCGAAGCGATTCTGCTGGGTCGCGAGACGACGCAGCGCAAGCCCTGGCCCAACACATACCAGGATGCGTTCGTACTCCATGCCGAAGTGTTGGAACTGAAGCACAAGCCGTCAGCGCCGCAGGGTGAGCGGGGTGAAGACGCGTTCGGTCATCGACCGGAATTTGAGGATCGCGGTCTCATGCTGCGGGCACTGATCAATGTGGGGCGCGAGGATGTCGCTGTCGATGGGATCGTGCCGCTAGACGCGCGACTGACCGTGGTTGGCGCATCCAGCGGCTACCTGGTGGTGGATGCGACTGTGGCCGAAGGAGATGTTTGCGTGGGTGATGAGCTACAGTTCTCGCTGAACTACAGTGCCCTCGTCGCGGCGATGACCTCCGAATATGTCAAGAAGCGCTCGTCCACTGCGTCCAGCGCCGCGCGGGAGGCGTAAGTCATGTACTCGCAAGGCGCTGACAGCAGTCGCCTCACCAAGGCATATATACATCTCGACCGGCTCACCCACAATATGCGCCTGTTGCAAGATCACGTTGGCGAGCGACCGCTGTGGCCGTGCATCAAGGCGAATGCCTATGGCCACGGGGCAGACATCGTTGCGCGTCATTTGCTCGCGCTCGGCTATCGTACCTTTGGGGTGGCCGATGTGGGCGAGGCGGTCGCTTTGGTCGACGCGGGTGTCGACGCGCAGTTCATCGTGCTATCGGCAACCTTGCCCGAGCACAGCGAAGCTCTGGTGGCCTACGATTGCGAGCCGGCGGTGTGTACCCTCGAAATGGTCGAGGCGCTGGCCCGGGAGGCGGGCAGGCGTGGTAAGCGCATTTCCGTACACATCAAGGTCGACACCGGCATGGGTCGCATTGGTATACAGCCCGCCGCGGTTCCGGAATTCCTGGAACAATGCCGTGCCCATGCCGCGCTTCACGTGCGCGGCATCATGAGCCATTTTCCGCGTGCCGATGAGGCCGATAAGAGCTTCTCCTACGAGCAAATGGAGCGCTTCAAAGCGGTCATCGAGGCGGTACCGAGCTATGGCATTGAGATGCGTCACATGGCCAACAGCGCGGCGATTCTGGATTTACCCGAATCGTACTTCGATGCGGCGCGCCCAGGCATTGCGATCTATGGGCTGCGACCGTCCTGGGAGATTAGCAATCCACGGGTGCACGATTTGAGACCCGTGTTGGAATGGAAAAGCCGCATCGTTCTTCTGAAGGAGGTGCCGCCTGGCACTGGGTTGAGCTATGGGCATGCGTTTCATACTGAGCGACCGTCGCTGATTGCGACGATACCAGTGGGCTACGGTGATGGATTGAGTCGCAACTTGTCCAATAACCTCGACATGCTTGTGCACGGATTGCGCTGTCCACAGGTCGGCCGCATCACCATGGATATGAGCCTGGTCGATGTGACGGCGCTGCGCGGGCAGATTCAGCTCGGCGATGAGGTGGTGATGATCGGTGCCCAGGGCAAGGAGGTGCTCACGGCCGATGACATGGCGGCGAAGCTGGGAACCATCAACTACGAGATCGCCACATGCATTTCGCACCGCGTGCCGCGAATCGTCATGGCAGGTGATCGTGGGGCGAGTTGAAGAGGAGCGGGCCATGGCAGTGGACCTCAAACGTCGCAACTTCCTCAAGCTACAGGATTTCACGCCTGAGGAGATTCGCTATCTACTGGAGCTGGCCAAGCAGCTCAAATCTGCGAAGCGCGGGGGGAACGAGCAGCCGACGCTCAGAGGTAAGAATATTGCGCTGATTTTCGAGAAATCCTCCACGCGTACGCGCTGTGCGTTCGAGGTGGCAGCCTACGACCAGGGTGCGCAGGTGACCTATCTTGGTCCCACCGGCACGCAGATCGGCATGAAGGAGTCAATGCGCGATACCGCGCGCGTGTTGGCACGGTTGTACGACGGTATCGAGTATCGAGGGTTCGCCCAGGATGCAGTAGAAGAGCTCGGACGTCACGGGGTGCCAGTGTGGAACGGCCTGACGGACGAGTATCACCCCACACAGGTGCTGGCCGACCTGCTTACCATGAGCGAGCACACGACCAAAGCGCTGAATGAAGTCGTCTTTTGTTACATGGGTAACGGCCACAGCAATATGGGCGATTCCTTGATGGTCGGTGCGGCCAAGTTGGGCCTGGACTTTCGGATGGCTGTGCCGACAGCGTTGCAGCCGGAGCCCGCGTTGGTTGCCCAGTGTCAAGCCATCGCGAAAGAGTCCGGCGCAAGGATTCTCATCACCGACGATGTTGCTAGGGCGGTCAAGGGCGTTGACTTTCTCTACACCGATGTATGGGTGTCCATGGGCGAACCGGAAGAGGTGTGGGCGCAGCGCATTGAGCTGCTCCAGCCCTATCAGGTCAATGAGCGTACCATGGCCCTGACCGGTAACCCGGGGGTGAAGTTCATGCATTGCTTGCCTGCGTTTCACAACCGCGAAACCAAGATTGGCCGGGAGATCTATGAGAAGTACGGACTGGAGGCGATGGAGGTGACCGAAGAGGTGTTTGAGTCAGACGCATCCATTGTCTTCGATCAAGCTGAGAATCGTATGCACACTATCAAAGCCGTGCTGGTGGCGACCCTGGGAAGCTAAACCGTGCGCATCGTGATCGCCTTGGGTGGCAACGCGTTACTTCGCCGCGGCGAGCCGCTTACCGCCGAGAACCAACGTCGCAATATCCAGGCTGCGGCGGCGGCACTGGCACCGCTCGCGCGCGAGCATCAGATCGTGATCTCGCATGGCAATGGCCCGCAGGTGGGTCTGCTGGCTCTGCAGGGCGAAGCCTATCAGCCCGTTGAGGCCTATCCGCTCGATGTATTGGATGCCGAAACAGAAGGCATGATTGGCTATCTGATTGAACAGGAGCTCGGTAACGCGCTGCCAAGCGATCGTCGCTGTGCAACGCTGCTGACCCAGATCGAAGTAGCCGCCGAGGATCCGGCCTTTCGCCAGCCATCAAAGCCTATTGGTCCGGTGTATGAAAAAGCCGACGCGGACCTGCTGGCGCAGCAGCGGGGCTGGCACATCGCTCAGGACGGTGAGCGCTATCGCCGTGTCGTGGCATCACCACAACCTATGCGGATCCTAGAGCTCGGCGTCATCGAACTCCTGGTCGAGCAGGGCGTGATCGTGATTTGCGCCGGCGGTGGCGGCATTCCTGTCGTCCGCCGCAACGATGGCAGCCTCATCGGCGTGGAGGCGGTGATCGACAAAGATTCCGCCAGCGCTTTGCTGGCGCGCGAGCTCAGAGCCGATGCCTTGCTGATGCTGACCGACGTTGATGCGGTCTACAGCGGGTGGGGGACGCTAACCGCCCGTGGTATCCGTCGCATCTCGACGAGGGAACTTAGCGCCTTGTCGTTCGCGCCGGGGTCGATGGCGCCAAAGGTGCAGGCAGCCTGTGCCTTCGTCGAGCAAACTGGGGGCATCGCCGCGATCGGGCAACTCAAAGATGCCCAGGCGATCCTCGCCGGTGCGGCAGGTACCACCATCACGGGAGCGGAAGAGGAAACGAGTTGGTGGGATTGAGCGGGTGAAGGGGACCGGGTGAAGGGGACAGATTTATTTTTCGGGGCAAGGCCCGCAAAATGCCTGCGAGGCGAAGTGGAAAAATCGGCTCGTCAACTAGGACTCGGTATGGAATCAGTACTACTTCCCATACTGTTCACTCTCACTACCGTTCTCCCGAATATCTCGCGCGGGGCTGAGCCTGAAGCAACCGAGCGAGACATTGAAGCAATGGAAGCGATAATTGTGGATTTCTGTCAGACGAAACAACTCTGTGACGGTAAGAAACATGGCCAATTGACTATCTTTGCGTTTCAAGAGACGGAAACTGCGAAACTTCTGTCAGACATTGAGAGAAAAACAATCAAATCCTGTATTGAGAAATTTGAGATTCGAATGACGAAACAAGGTGTGAAAACACTGTATATCTACTGCTTCGACAATGAACATCCAAAACTCGAGATTGAGAAAGATATCACCCGAGGTTCTGAGTTGAGATAAATGTAGTAAGGAGAGCAGTAGCGGGGGCGGATCAATTCTCCGGAGCGAGGGATAACGAAGATGAGCAGAGAGCGAGAGCGATCTGCGGTCAACTTTTGGAAAATGTACCTGTCCCTGAGGAATCCACGTCATCTGAAGTGAAGTAGTGGACGATTCCGTTTAGAAGAAGGTGCAGGACAGTACCGCCGTAGCCGGTCAGTTCTGTCAATTGGCTAAAGGGGCTAAAGGGACAGAATTATTTTTCGGAGCCGGCGGCGAAAGGGACAGAATTATTTTTCGGAGCCGGAGTTCAAGATGTCCAGTGCAGAGAACGCGAGAGACCCGTTATCAGCGTTCAAGAAATAATTCCACAAAATATATCTGTCCCTTTCTTTGCTTTCTTTGTGCACGTATCCGAAGATAACGCCTTTGGATGGCAGCCAATGCAACGGCCCTGATCGCGCCTCCTCGGGGCGCTCTCATATGACGCAGCCATGCTCCAGCCTTTATCTGCGCTTTCGGCAAACCGCGAAAGCGTAGTCGCTAGCGAGTTCCCCGCTTTCGATCAGCGCATCCTCAATGGCGAAACAGGAATCAAGAAGTCGACGGCATGGTGCGTCATCTGAAGTGAAGTGGTGGGCGATTCCGTTTAGAAGAAGATGCAGGACAGTACCGCCGTAGCCGGTCAGTTCTGTTACTTCGAACATCTCTTCCAGCAGAGGAACTATCCGGGCCGACTCTATCGCCTCCGACGGATCAGTCAAAACCATCCGCAGTTTGCTTGGGCGGAAAACCCGACGCTTTAGCGCGCCGGTCCTCCAGATGCGCCGACACTCTTCTGGCAGGGTCGAGAGCAAACCGTTGACGACCTCAAGTTGCCGATCGGTCCATTGGAAACGAGTAGGACCGACAAACTCATTGACCAGAAAATATCCGTCAGGTTTCAGGCTCGCTCTTAGTCTGGTCAATAGCGGCTCTAGCGGGGAGAAATGATGAAGCGACTGCTCTGCAAACACGATGTCGTAGTGGTCGCGTGGTAAATCGAGCGCGTAGATGTCGCCGCTGTGGAAGTGGACGATGTTGTCGCACTCGCTCTCACGCGCCCGTTTCCTTGCTTCTTCTATCCTGGGTTCTGACAAATCATAGGCGTCGATACGGGAGAAGGCGTCAAGCTTAGCCCATTGGATTTCACGGTGCCCTGTGCCGCAGCCTGGTGATAGGGCGATCAGGTCGCGTCGCTGACTCAGAAATTTCTGCAGGGCGTACTGGCGATAGTCGAGCGCGGGATCTCCGGAGATGAGTGCGTTCCAGCGTGCCCTCACTGCCGGAATGTTCCACCAGTTCGTGGGAGGCGCTGAGCTATGCTGCCAAGCGCTTTGGACTCGCCGGTGTTTGCTTTGGGCAAATTTCGCGACGGTGCGCAAGGCGAGCCGCGGACCGCGTTCAACCAATGTGTGAAGGTCGTGGCGGTTTACGAAGTTGTTGAACATAGAGTGTGCCAGCTACGGGTCAAAGCTTACGCTTGGTCAGAAACGACTCAACGACTGCGCTGAGACGGGGTTCGCCAATCTCGGCAAACTCGTAACGTGCCCGAACGACCGGCTTGTTGATCTTAATGAGCGCGCCCAGGTCACACGGCGTTGCGGCAACGACCAGGTCTGCGTCGACGGCGTTGATAGTGTCCTGCAACGCACTCAATTGAGCACGATGGTAACCCACTGCCGGCAGCACGGGTCCGATGTGCGGATATTGCATAAAGACGGCTCGGATCTCGTTCGTTGCCGCATTGCGTGGGTCGACGATCTCGGCAGCCTGGGCCTGAGTGGCGGCAACATAACCGGCACCGTACGGCATACCACCGTGGGTGATCGTGGGTCCATCCTCGACCACCAGTACCCGCCGGCCACGGACCGTGGCTGGGTCGTCCAACTGAACGGGCGAAGCGCCGCGCACCAGTGCTGCAGTTGGATTGATGTCGCGGGCGGCTTCCGTCACCCGCTGGATGTCGGCATCCGACGCAGAGTTAGCTTTGGCGACGAGGATGATGTCGGCCATGCGCAGCACTGCCTCGCCCGGATGGTGAGTTGATTCGTTTCCGGGCCTGAGTGGATCGACGAGCACGATGTGCAGGTCCGGGCGCAGAAATGGAAAGTCATTGTTGCCGCCGTCCCACAGGATCAGGTCGGCTTCTTCAGAGGCACGTGCTACGATCTGGGCGTAGTCGACGCCGGCGTAGACCACGTTGCCGAGCGCCAAGTGCGGTTCGTATTCCTCGCGTTCCTCGACAGTGCACTGGGCAGCATCGAGATCAGCCCGCTGGGCGAAACGTTGCACGCCCTGGCGGGCGAGGTCCCCGTAGGGCATAGGATGTCTTAGCACGGCCACGCGCAAGCCCCGTTCGCGCAGCAGACGCGACAACCAGCGCGTGGTCTGCGACTTGCCGCAGCCGGTTCGCACTGCCGAGGTTGCGATCACGGGTACGTCTGCGTGCAGCATTGTTCGCTCAGGCCCAAGCAGGATGAAGTCGGCACCAGTGGCTAGGGCGATCGAAGCCATGTGCATGACGCGGGCGTACGTAACGTCACTGTAGGCGAATACAACCTGGCCGATCTGTGCTCGGTGACACAGCTCCCCGAGTTCCGATTCGTCAACGATCGGGATGCCGTTGGGGTAGTGCGGGCCGGCCAACGAAGGTGGGTAGCGACGCCCGGCGATGGCCGGGATCTGGGTTGCGGTAAAGGCAATGACCTCGCTGCCCGGGTCATCGCGGTAGACCATGTTGAAGTTGTGAAAATCGCGCCCCGCGGCGCCCATGATGACGACGCGAACGCGGTCTTCTCGTTTGGGTGTCTGCACTCTAGTGGATGCTCGATTCCGATGCGACTGGCCAACCTCACCGGGTTGGGCGAGACTCAGTTGTGACCAATCCGCTGCTCCCCCGTGTCTGCTGGTGGCCAATCTAGCGCAGCGATACAGTAAGTTAACAGAAAATACCGGTTCGCACAGCGCGCTCGCCCACCAAAGTCTTTGCAATCATGCTGGTCGCGGTGTTGGGTGGTTGCAGGCTGACGCGCTGGGGTGGACGCAACCAAGACACGTGAGTACCGACTGTCCTGGCCCGTTGGGAAGCTTCCGCAGGGTGGCCAAGAAAGGTATAACGTCACCGGACCATGGGGCTGAGAGTGTCCGCTGCTAAGGACACCTCGCGCTTTCTATCAATCTGTTTGGGGGACAGCGTGAAGAAACTACTAGTGCTGCTGTTGATTGGGGGAGCGGTGTACTACTTCGTGACAGAAAGGGACCAACTGTTCGGGCCCGAGGTAATTGAGGATCCGGTATTCGCGGAGTTTCGCATGGACGTCACAACACACGGTCGGACGTTCAACTTTGTCCTAATCGGTGAGGCGGCCGATCAGACGGACTGCAACCAGCGATCTGACCGCCTCTGGCGCGAGGTGTTGTCCGGTTGCGCCGAGTGCGAGCTCAAGGCTATGACCTGCGTGGAGGAGTTGAGCTCCCGCTATACGCGCATCTGGGACAAGCAGCCAACCCATGTTCGCTACCTGAGCCTCACCAAAGGAACCGCGGGCGAGCGCAGTGGTCGACTGATTACCTGGGGGGTCTCCGTCAAAGAATCGGAACGGCTATGCGATCAAATGAAGAAGCAAATCGAGAAGAAATACAACGGAGCGTTGGAATGCATCTGAGTTGAGTTGCACCTAGGCGAAGACTCCGCCGATGGGAAAGGAGGTATGCATGGTTAACAAGGTCGCTGTCGTCACTGGCGCCAATCGCGGCATGGGGTTTGAGACTGCACGACAACTGGCAAAGCTCGGTTATCAGGTGATCGTGACCAGCCGCGATCGGGAGAAGGGGCTGGCGGCTGTGGACACCCTGCTAAGCGAAGGTCTCAGCGTTGAATATCACCAACTGGATGTCGACGATCCGGCCAGCATTGACACGCTTGCCAATGACCTTCGTGACAGTCATGGCAGGATTGATGCGTTGGTGAACAACGCCGGTGTGCTGTTGGAACCCATCGATGCCGATGCCAGCGTGTTTAACGCCGATCCGGAGACAATTTTGCGGACCTTTTGCACCAATGCGCTCGGGCCTTTGTTGATGGCGCAGGCACTGGTGCCGCTGATGGGCGGGGAGGGCTGTATCGTGAACGTGACGTCCGGCATGGGTCAACTCAGTGAGATGAACGGTGGCTACCCGGCGTACCGATTGTCCAAAACGGCGTTGAACGCAGTGACCCGCATCTTCGCCGATGAATTGAAAGACACCAATATCAAGGTGAATTCAGTATGCCCCGGCTGGGTACGCACCGATATGGGTGGGCCGCATGCTGACAAGAGCATTGCGCAAGGCGTGGAGACGACCGTTTGGTTGGCCACTTTGGGCAGCGATGGACCGAGCGGTGGTTTCTTCCGCAACAAGCAGCCGTTACCCTGGTAGCGGCGGCAAAGACCGACCACGCTTTGCGCGCACGTGGCTCAAGCCCGGTACATGTCTTTGGCGCGGAAAAAGGGGAAACAGATCTTCAGAAATTCCTCGTCTGTCGTAAAGAAGTTCTCGGCATAGAGCATCCAGCGAAGATCGTGCAAGCTCATTGTTGGATCTTGCCAATATTGTCGAAAGGCGAGCACAACGGGCGTAGGGTCGAGCTGCGGATGATCGCCAAGATGATCCAGCAGGCGGCCGGTAAGTTCGGACTCCAAGCCATTGTCACCCATGGCCTCTGCCTCCCCAGTTGCCAGCGCTGACACGTACGTCAGACACGGTCCTTGAAACACGCCCAACATAGCGCCCGCGGGCGTCTGTTGGCATGCCCACGTACGCCAAGTTGTTGTCCGGAGACCTCGTTTGTGGGCTGCGGCCGCCAGTATGACCGGCGATGCCCCGTTCCCATCTCCACGAGATTCGGCAGAAAGCAGACGGCTCTGTTGTCTCGATCGGGGCATCCAAAGGGGGGCGGCGAAGGTGGGCGACCTGCTATCGACGTTCAGAAGAAAGACGGGCCTCTTTCTCGGCTCGTAGGGACTTACCCTCTAAGCAATTGAATCGAGAGCATGCGTGCCACGGGCCCTGGTGACAGTGGCTTGCACGATGATTCTTTGACGAACAGTGTGGTTTTTGCTCAAACGCTTTGTCACCAATTGTTACCTTGTCTTAATCATAGCGGCCACGTATGGTAGGCGAACGCAGCTCTTCCTGTTGGCTGTCTTGGGACCGGACGACGAGTCGTCCCGCTCAATAGAGCCCGAAGACAATTGATGGAGCAGCGGCTTTACCAGCGTCGTAGACGGGTGGGGACTCACGACCACTCACAACAACGAGAACGACTGGATGCCGACTCCTCTTAGAAGAGCTCTCTCACCTTTGGCCCGCCTGCTCGAGCGCGCGCTCCTCTTTCTGGTGCTCGTCGCCGCGCTGTCTGGCGGCCCTCAGGCGTATGCCCAGGCGATCGAGGATGACGATGTACTGCTGGGGCTGATGATCGGCACGGTCGTAGCACACGATCTGGCGGTAGTCGTAGGATTCTCGCCCACCCCCCTTATTCAGTTGGGTGCCGAAACGGTTGAATTTGGCGCCAACCTCGGGCTCAAGGCCTACCGGCCCCTGTTGCAGGCGCCGGCCGATGTTGTCCGGACTACGGGTGCTGACGACGATAGCGATTCGTGCAGCTACCGCTTCTACCTCCCGAGCGCCAACGCCGAGTACGAGAATCTGTTCGGTGTTATCCCTCTGAGAGCGTCGCTCTACGACGCAAGCAGGAATCAGCGTTTTCTCTGGAACAATCGGTGGGGCGAGTTGGGCAGCCCGCGCCGGCTCTATCACGCTAACAGCACGGTGAACGTCCGCGTGCGTTCTCCCGATGCCGTGCGTCGATTTGATACGAGCACCGACGCCTTCACCGAAGAATACGATCCGATTCCGGCGGATGACTTCCAACAGGTCTATTTCCCGATCGGCAAGCATGCCTTGGAGTGGTCGGCCGCAACGCAGCTCAACTACCTCACGGACATCGCCTTCCCCGCGGCCTTGCTCGCAATTGGCGTATTGAGTGAATTGAAGCAGGGCAAGCTCGGCCTTCAGGCCGGGAAGAAGGTTAAACAGGAAGGCATCGGCGATGACATAGCCGACGCCGCGGGTGACGCTGCAGACACGAATGCGGCAAACAAGGCGAAGATGAAACTCGGGGAACGGATAAAGCGATTCCTTACAATGTGCGTGAAGCCCGCGACGGACCAGAAGAAATGGGAAAGGGAGTTCTGTGACAACGTATATAAAGAGATCGCCGGGCTGGCGTGCGATCTGTCGAGCCGGCTGCGGGGGCTAGGTATTGAGATCGTCGAGGCCGAAACTGGCGCGGCACTTGCGGCGAGCGGGGATATATCAGCAACAGATAAGATATTGCTTGAACAGATTTATGCGGTGTTGGTGCAGGACACAAGGGACGTCGCGACCGCAACCATGTGTGCCGTCATATCGAACGACGTAAATGAGGACCGTGACGAGATTGTCGTGGCGATTCTGGAAGCCATGTTGGGTGTCGTGGACCGCCACCTGGAGATATCGGGGAGTGAGTTCAGAATCGAAGATTTCTTCACCAGGGAAACCGGGGTCAGCACTTCCTGGCAGACGGTAACAATCCTGGACAGCGAGCCGCCGGTATGGTCGGGTACGCCGCCGCCATTGACGCTCCAAGCGACCGACTTCGGCGGTGCCCGGCGCTATCACGCCATCGACACCATGCGCGCGGCGGTCGAACCGTACGCAAGCGACAATTGCGGCCGGCGACCCATCCTGCTCGACGACGCGCCGCTGCTGTTGCCGATCGGCGAAAACACCGTTACCTGGACGGCAAAGGATCAGGGCCCTAATCCCAATGATGGTCAGGACTATGCCCCTACGGTCACACAAACAATTGTTGTGGAGGATACTCAACCGCCGTTGTTGCTGGCGCCACCAAGCAAGGTGATCGAGTCTGCGGCCGCGGTGAGTCTCGTCGATGCGGCGATTGGGTATCTTGTACTCACCGTGATCCATTAGGTCCATCAGCGCGAGGCGCTCCTGGGCTTCAAGCGGTGTGTCGACTGGTACTGGCATCACAATCTCCCTCGGTTAGAGTGGGGCATTCAAGCGTCATCGCCCCTTCTACCCTCGCCCTCTGCGCAATCGCTCTCGCCGAGCCGGATAATCATCCCCCCAAAAAGGTGGCGCGTTGCTTCAACACCTGCGCGCCTAATGTA